>Ga0102865_1000312_pt1 | contig 13354 bp, 12 predicted proteins | sample Colrivmet1449C02_FD_78440 | JGI IMG/M metagenome (GOLD analysis project Ga0102865, IMG submission 78440) | Estuarine microbial communities from the Columbia River estuary - metaG 1449C-02 | ecosystem: Environmental > Aquatic > Marine > Intertidal zone > Estuary | place: USA: Columbia River...
GAAGTGGCTGCATGTCGCCGTTGCAGTAACGAACGCGGCCATCAGGGCCCGGCCGGTTGGCTGAACGATTGCATTGGCACCGGGCGCGAACCACGACCTCACATTGTGATTGCAGGGTTACGTCGGCTTCAGGAAGCAATCGAACTTCGTGGTGGTCTGCGTAAAGCACGACCATATATAGACACCAACTTGCGTCGCCTAGTAAATCAGTATCCCGATCCGCGCTAGATAGCGCGCATCACAAAACGAGTTACAACTCTTCGGCGAAGCGTCGTGACAACTTTGTGAAGATAGACCAACCAATCACCATGGAGACAACAGCAACAAGTGCACACGCACCAAGGTTGTCCCAGCCTGGGAAAGAGTTGTCGTACATGCTGCGACGGAAACCCTGAGCAAACACAGCCATTGGGTTCAACTTCATAATCATTTCCACCCAATCAGGAACTTTGCCTTCAATGAGTGCTGGCATGTACACAATGGGCGTTGCAAAAAACCACACCTGGCTAAAGATTTGCCACAAGTAACCAAGATCGCGGAAATACACATTGCCTGCAGCAAGAGCAAGCGCAAGGCCAGATGCAAACAACGCCAGCAACAACATCTGCAGAAGCACTACTGGTATCCATACAAAGAAATAACTACCAGCAAGTACTAAAGCAACTGTAAGCAACAGCAATTCAATACTGAACTGCACAATGCCATGTAGCGAGTTTGCAAACACCAAGACTTCACGTGGGAAGGACACCTTCTTTACTAGTGCTGCGTTTCCAATCATGGAGTTCATGCCGGTATTGGTGACCAACATAAAGAAGTTCCATGGCAACAAGGCACACAACAAATACAAAGCAAACGTGCGCACGCCACTGTGCACGCCTAAGGGGGCGTCGGCACCAAACAAGTGGCCGAACACAAATGAATAAATGGCCACAGTCGCCAATGGGTTCAACATGGACCATGTCCACCCCAACACACTCTTGCGATACTTCGTGCGTAGCTCGCGCAACGTCATATTCCACAGCAATTCGTGCGCAGCTGCCACGCGCTTGACTGGAGCGATGAGTGATTTATTTGCCATGTAATGAACTCCAGATGTCTTCAAGGCGGTCCTTCATTATTGCCCCACATCGCTCGGTGGTGAGGGAACTAACGATGTCGCGTTGGCCACGCAGGCCCATTTCGCGTGCATCTTGCTCATTCTCGTACACATACCTCATATATTGCGCAGCTTGAGAGATGTCTGGTTCCATCCACGAAGCAGTGGGTGAATATCCCTCTGCTCCATCACCCACCAGTACACGAGCACCAGGAACCAACAGAGAGTTCCCCGTGCGCATGAAATCCATGTTGCCCGAATAACCAGTAGCGATCACCGGCACGCCCAGAGTCATGGCTTCAGAAATCGTGAGGCCTAAACCTTCAGAACGATGCAGCGACACATACGTGTTGGCCATACTGATCAGCGTTGACGTTTCTTCGCGAGTGAAATATTCATTGATAAGAGTGATGTCACTACGTTGCGCTACTGCCTTGCTAAGAACTGCCTGTTCTGCAGGTCGCTTATCGCCATTGATGCCTTTGATCACCAATTGTGGTCCTTCACCTTCAGCAAACGCAGAGGTAAATGCATCAATCAACCCCAATGGGTTCTTTCTCTTCATCACACTCATGAAGTCAAAGACAAAGAGAAACATAAAGCGCTCGTCGAGGCCGAACCGTTGCCTTGTTAATGAAGCATTAATCACGGGGGTGTGAACAGGCAGTGGAACATATTCCACATGCACGGAAGATGGAACATTTGCGCGCAACATGTTTTCAATGAAATGCGTCGGCGCCCACAATTCATTCACCAACGGATACGCCGGAGCAAACCATGCAGGTGCATCTTCAAGTTCCCAAAACCATTGACCAATCACATAGCGGTCATCAAAGAAACTTGGAGATATACGAGTATGAGCTGCCGATAATTGATCCGAGTTGATGGAAGCCAAGAGCACTTTGTACTTGCTTACGTTGTCACATGTGTACGCATGTTCACGACGACTTTCTGTGTCGGTGTAGTCGATTGTTGAGACTGCGATAGATGCTGACTTCAACGTGGAGGTAAGCACACGTGCGGCCTCACCTACACCGTGTTCAGAAGTGAAGAACCCCAACACATCTAGGCCATGAGTTGCGCGTCCGGTTTGCGGAATAGAGATGAGCCGTGGCGTTGGCTTTTTGCGCACCATACGCAGTACACGGCGAAGGATTCGCTTCACCAGCACTAAAGGCCAACATATCCAGTGCCTGTAACGGCGATGTGTGTCACATACTCATTCTAGGAGCCTGCCTGCGTAGCACTAGACCACCTATTAGGCTTCTTGAGTCATGAAGAAACTATTGCGTCCCTTCTTTCGGCTTTTACAGCGTGGTTTGGGTATTACTGGTATGCGCCACGACATACATGTGCTTACGAATGAATTGGCGTCAGCCCAGCAGGCCATTAGTGGTCTCGCCTCCTTGGTTGTGCAGCGCAATCAGCAGATGTTCGATCACGTGGACGTCATCACTAAAGAACGTGGTGAAGCCGTCACCCAACATCTCTTCGAGCATGTTGACACCATTACTAAAGAACGTGGTGAAGCCTTTCAAAACGCTGCAGCAGGAATTGCCCGTACGGAACTGCAGAACGAGAGCACTTACTTGCGTGCGGAAATCCAGCGCAAAGTGGCTTTATTGCAACGAAAGATTGATGCCGCACGTGCAAGTGGCCCAAGCACCGCTGCACCCTCACCTGGCCTCCCCACTCCGTCGCCCGCAATCGACGATGCCTTGTACATAGCCCTCGAAGACGCTTTCAGGGGAGACCCCATCGTCATTCGTGCACGCCAACATCAATACGTGCCTTATGTCCAGAATGTGGTTACACAAAGCACTCCACTGCTTGATATCGGCTGTGGTCGTGGCGAATGGCTGAACATTCTGAAAGACAGCAATATCCCAGCTACTGGCATCGATACAAATGCCGCTTCAGTACAAGAGTGCTCAGCTCAAGGTCTCACTGTGTCGCATGCCGATGCCATTTCGTACCTATCAGACGCCAAAGAAAAATCTCTCGGAGCTATCACGCTTTTCCAAGTACTAGAGCACCTTCCATTCCCAACAATGGTTCACCTCTTGCGTCTCGCGCTTCGCGCACTAGTGCCTGGTGGTGTACTTATCGCAGAAGTACCAAACTCAGAAACTCTTAGTGTGGGTGCAAGTACGTTCTGGATAGATCCCACACACGAACGGCCGCTGTTCCCTGGTCTCTTAGAGTTTCTTGCTACCGAAGTGGGATACACATCGGTTGAAGGTGTGTACTCATCACCCCTTGCACCAGAACCAGATTTCTCCGAACTTGCACCCCATGTGCGTGAGCCACTCTTAGCCATGCACCGCCAGCTAAATGGCAATGGCGATTTCGCAATTATCGCGACGGCGTAGTTTTTAGTCGACGCTTTGCGTAATTGGCTTTTGCCAATTCAAGAGTCTCTTCAAATCGGTTGAGCACTACTTCCCAGTCGTACGTATTCCTGGCGTACTCATAACCGGCAGCACCCATCTGTTGAGCTTTTGCGGGGTTAGCCAGAAGGTAATTCACGGAGCCTTCAAATTCTGCAAAGCCTTTGTACGGAATAGCACCACCACTACGAATTGCTTGACCGCGCAACACTTCACTTGCGCCCTGCACAAGAGCCGGCCTATTTTCCAGCCATGCCTCACACAACACAATAGAGAAACTCTCAAAGTACGACGACTGCACTAACGCAGTGCTGCCTGCAATGATGTCTCTCTTCATTTGCTCATCAAGGAAACCAGTGACCACTATGTCGTGTCGATCTGGGATATCTAAAGCACCATCGCCTGCAAGAACCAACCGCAGGTTCGATGGGTTTCGTTTCTTATACGCCTCAAAGAACCGCAATAATTCGCCAACGCCTTTGCTCGGGTCTAACCGGCCTACATATACAAGGTATGGGTCATTGCCTAAATGAAAAGCAAGTCGCGCTCTGTTTCCATCACCACGCACTTGCGATTGGTCAATCCCGATGCCAATTGTCTGACCTTGCGGCACGATGCCATACAGACGCTCAACCACAGCCTTTTCCTCGGGCGTAAAGAACAAGAAAGCATCAGGCTGACGAAACAAAGATTGATATAGCGAAACATACGCAGGTGGTTCGTCGTGTGCGGTGGGTTGCAAAATAGTCGGCACACGACCCGCAATGGTGGGTAACCCTTGCGTTGCAGTCGTATAGAGATATGTCATGAAGATGACGCAGTCATACGTGTGCGCATTATCCACTAACCATTCACGTTGACCATTTAATTGTGGCCCCATCAGCGTGGTCCACCGTTGCTGTTCAAACAATGGTGCACTTCCCGTATGTTGCATCAGCCAGTGTTGCAATGGGGCAAACAATTTGTCTTTTCGTGGTTCCACCACCGGAAAACGATGAATAGTCACACCATTGATAACTTCCGTGCCAGCTGGGTATTCATCTGCCCAATCCACATAGTCATGTGCACACGACGTCAGCACATCTACCTCATGGCCACGCGCCACTAACCGCTCAGCAAAATGACGGCATGCAGATTCCGAGCCACCAACTATTTGGTCGCCGTAGCGCTGGATCACGTACAAGAGTTTCATGATGCCAACTCATTGATTTTCTCTAAGAACACTTGTGTTGTGTCTTGAGCGTAAAAGTAGCGCACATGTTCACGACCACGCATCACCAAGGTGGCACGCAACTTGCTGTTGGTTAGCACTGCATGCAACATTTCAGTCAGTTCACAAATGGTGGCCTCTGGTTTAGCAACCAGCGCCGCATTGCCCACGGTTTCTGGCACAGCACCAGTACCACGAATAACTACAGGTGCTCCTGCAGCCATTGCTTCCAATGGTGGTATTGCCAAACCTTCATGGTCGCTTGTACCGAAGTACACAGCGCAAGCTCTATACAAAGTGGCTAGTTGGCTTTCGGTAGTTTCACCCATCATCAACACATTCGCTTCAGGCAATCGACTACGCAACTTTGCAAGATCGCGTGCATACCTCTCATTGCGTTGCGGTCCAGCAATCACTAAACCAACGTTAAGCCGGTGCACAGTACGCAACAAATGCACTGCTTCAATGGCAAGTTCCATCCGTTTATGTGGAATCACTTGCGAAACTGCCAATATGTAGCCATCGGGAAAGTGTGAATGCAATTCGCCAATCAAACGCGAATCAGTTGGCTCAAACTTCAGACGAAATGGGTTCACACCAGCAGCTAATTGCACTATGTCTGTGTAGCCGTATTGGGCTAAATCTTCTGCATTGAATTGTGAATCCGCAAAAGCTGCAGATACCAAGGGTTGAAGAAGTGAAAGCTCATGCCGCCCCCACTGAAGAGCCGCAGCAAATTCAGGGTCATTGCCTAAGTAGTACGACGAAGGGGTGATGTTGTGATACACCAAAGCTAATTTTTCAGATCTTGTCTGCAACATGGAGGTAAGCCTCGGAATACCAAAACTGGAGTGATACACCAATACATCATTGGCATTACCCGAAGACATTTTCTGAAGTGGAATCACTTCATCTTTCACAGACTCATCTGGGGGATGAAAGGAATACACCTCACTCTTGTAGGAAGTGCGCAATGTATCACGCATAGCCAAAGCCATGTTTGTTATGGCGTCACGTTGAGTTGCCCCGACAATGATCTGATGTACTGCTGGCATACCTACGGCCTTATTTGCCGGCTTCAAACTTTCTCAGTCTGGTTTCAAGTTCAGCAACAATGAAATACAAATGATCAACTACAGCTACACGGTCAAGCACATGCTTTGACAAATTCGCCACCATACGCCTATCAGCATCCTCGCGGCTACGAGCATCATCAACCAAGTGCTCCAACATCGCAATCACTTGCTCATTCACGGCACGTTGTTGCGCTGCTAGTCCTCGGGTCTGGCGAGCAATGAGGCGTCGAACAATCTTGTGCAAAATATTGAGGAATGGCACTCGCGAGGACGTTGGCGTTAAGCCCGAGACTTCTGGGGCACTCCGTTTGGCCTCTTGTAACAACTTCTCTAATGCATCTGCTCTATCTGCTTCTCCGCGATGAGTAAGCGCCAAAATCGAGGCAAATTCGGCTTCAAGTTCTTGCTCAAGACCAGCGGGGTATTCCCCGGCTGCACGACGGCGAGCGATGGTGTCTTGAATACCAGCCATAATCTGTTCAATTTCACCGTGTGTCACAAATTTCGATCCTTGCTCAAGCAATCAGCATCCCCTCCGAGAGTACCATTGACAAGGTCGCATCCACAGCGAATAGGTCAGGACAACAATGAGTAACTCTGCGGTATCAGTAGAAAATGTATGGAAATACTTTCGCCTGTACCACGAGAAAAATCAGTACCTGAAATCAACTCTGCTGCGCGGAAGACGTGCCAGATACGACGAGTTCTGGGCACTCAAAGGTGTGGACTTCGAAATTCCTTTCGGCTCCACATTCGGAATCATTGGTTCCAACGGTTCAGGCAAAAGCACACTCTTGAAGTGTTTAGCGGGCATTCTTAGCCCCGATAAGGGAAGCGTCTCATGCAACGGTCGAATGGCCGCATTGCTTGAACTCGGAGCTGGCTTTCACCCAGATCTTTCAGGTCGTGAAAACATTTATCTCAACGGCGCCATTCTTGGAATGACTCGCTCAGAAATTGATCGCAAATTGGAAGAAATCATTGATTTCTCGGGTCTAGAAAAGTTTGTCGATACTCCCGTAAAGAACTACTCCTCTGGCATGGTGGTGCGACTTGGGTTCGCTGTCGCAACGAACGTTGATCCCGAAATTTTGATTATCGACGAAGTGCTAGCCGTAGGCGACGAATCATTTCAACATCGGTGTCATGAAAAAATTGAGTCGTTTCGCCAGGAAGGTCGAACAATAATTCTGGTAAGTCACGGCTTGATGCAAGTAGCTCAGTTGTGTTCCACCGTTGCATGGTTGGAAAAAGGTGTCATCCAAGAAATCGGTCCTTCATACGAAGTGATTGGTAAATACGCTGGGCAAAGTCATGATGCTGCGCCAAAGGCTGAAGGTGAAATTGGTGAGCGTTGGGGAAGCCATGAAGCAGAGATCACTCGCGCTGAATTTGTAAATGCAGATGGCGTCCCAGTGCATGTTCTGAAATCTGGAGAACCAATTTCTCTTCAGATTGATTACACAGCTCATATGCCAATCAAGGAACCAGTATTCGGTATTCGTATTACTCACCTACATGGAACAAACGTGTGGGGCAGCAATACAAAACGAATGGGTTTCCAACCGACCACATTGAACAATTCAGGAACCATCACTCTCAACATCCCTGAGCTACCAATTTTGGCTGGCACCTACGATCTCACTATTGCGCTCACTGACCAACATGAAACGTATGAATACGACCACTGGGAACGCCGCGTGCGCTTCGATGTTGTTCAGTACAACTCATTCGATGAAGGCTTAATTCAAATAGAAGCCAATTGGCAATAGAAATCCGTTTGTAGTTGGCCATAAACATTTGGCCCGAGATCTAAAGAGATTTCTTAAACCAGTCAATAGTTTTCGTCAAGCCATCACGCAAGCCCACTGTCGGTTCCCATCCCAGTAACTCACGCGCTTTTGTAATGTCTGGCCGGCGCTGCATTGGGTCATCTTCTGGTAAGGGTCGATACACAATCTTTGATTGTGAACCGGTCAACTCAAGAACTATCTCAGAGAGTTCCACCATGGTGAACTCAACTGGGTTACCAATGTTGATTGGTCCTCGTTCGTTGGAATCAAGTAACGCCAGGATTCCTCTAATTTCGTCATCTACATAACAGAATGAACGAGTTTGTGATCCATCGCCATACACAGTGAGATCTTCACCACGAATTGATTGACCAACAAAGTTGGACACGACGCGACCATCAGAAGGATCAAGCCGTGGTCCATACGTATTGAAAATGCGCACAATGCCAATGTTTGCTTGGTATTCGCGCCAATACGCCATACAAAGAGCCTCTGCATAACGCTTGGCTTCGTCGTAACACGACCGTTCACCGATCGAGTTCACATTTCCCCAGTAGGTCTCTACCTGGGGAGAAACTACTGGGTCTCCATACACCTCACTTGTAGACGCCATGATGAATCGAGCATTGTTTTCTAGGGCAAATTGCAATGCTTTGTCAGTCCCTTGACTACCTGTGCGCAATGTTTGAATCGGGGTTTCTAAATATCTCGGAGGCGACGCAGGAGATGCAAAATTCAATACGGCATCAACTTTCCCGCGAACCGGTATTCCCTCGGCAATATCACCCTTTAAAAACGTGAACCGTTTCTCGGATTCCAATCCTTTGAGATTGACGCCGGTGCTGGAAGACAAATCGTCAATTCCAATAACTTCATCACCACGTGCAACTAATTCATCGCAAAGGTGCGAGCCCAGGAAACCTGATGCTCCAAGTACAACTATTCGTGCCATTAACGGCCGATTCCCTGATACTCAAATCCAGAACGAAGCCACTCACTTCGGTCCAATAAGTTTCGTGCATCCACTACTTGGCGCCCATTCATCACTGTCGATACTTCAACTGGTGAGATCCATCGGAATTCATCCCACTCCGTTAACACTGCAAGTACGTCCGCCCCAGCACATGCATCTAACGGCGAGAGTGAAACAGTAATTGCGTCAAGACCTTTCGGCGCTCCAGAAACTGTGGGGTCATACACTGCTACTTGCGCACCATCGGCCAGTAACCGCTTCACGATTTCTACCGCCGGAGAATCACGTAAGTCATCAGTTAAAGCCTTAAAAGTCAAACCCCATGAAGCGATTTTCTTGCCTTTTAGTGATCCACCTGCAGCTGTGCGAATCTTGTCAACAATGCGGCCGTATTGCTGGTCATTTACCGTAATTACGCCTTTCAGCAACCCAAAGTCATAACCAGCATCTTCTGCAATTTTCACCATGGCTTTTGTGTCCTTTGGAAAACAACTTCCACCCCAACCAGGTCCTGGTCGCAAGAATTCATGGCCAATACGTTTGTCATAACCGAGACCCAGAACCACGTCGTTGATATCTGCGCCTACACCCTCACAAATTGCTGCGACTGCATTGATATAAGAAATCTTGGTTGCCAAGAAAGCATTTGCTGCGTACTTAATGGTTTCTGCTGACGCTGGGTCCGTCACCACTACCGGTGCTCCAACTTTCTCATACAGAGCCGCCACTCGAACAGCGGCTTCCTGATTGTCTGATCCCACAACAATTCGGTCTGGATTCAAAAAATCGTGAATTGCACTACCTTCGCGCAGAAACTCTGGGTTTGAAACCACTGCAACATCGGGTCTTTTCAGTTCGCGTTCTACAACTTTTGTAGAACCCACTGGAACAGTTGATTTATTCACCACTACTGCACCGCTTAGCAAAAGTGGCGCCAAAGTTCTTGCTGCTGTCTGAATATAAGAAAGGTCAGCACTTCCATCTGCACCTTCTGGTGTTGATACACATAAAAATACCACTTCGGCATCCTTTACGGCACTCACCACATCAGTTGTGAAAGAGAGAAGGCCAGCTTCAACGCCTTCAGCGACAAGAGCTTCCAGCCCGGTTTCAACAATTGGCAGAATTCCCTTATTCAGATTGTCGATCTTGGCTTGCACAACGTCGACACACACCACCTTGTGGCCCAACTTGGCGAAACAAGCGCCCGAGGACAGCCCCACATACCCTGTTCCAATTACTGCAATATTCGACATTTGTAACAGTCTAGGGTCAACTTCTGTTGGGTCTTGGGACAGCCCAGCATGGATTGCATATTGATATTGACCATATAAATCATTGAAGAATGAAAATTGGTTGCCTCACCTGAACCTTAATCAGCCGACCATCTGTCGCACTAGGTTTGCACCCTTTCCCAGCGACATTGACAAACACTGGAACGCGTGCATGCGGATCAAGCGTCAGTTGAAGCTGAACCTCAGCCTTCTGATTCGCGCTAATTGATACTCGTTTAGGACTCATGAATTTACTCGTAATCATTACCTCATGAGAACCACCGCACGGAGCGCCCACAATTTGAATATCTAACTGTCCACTTTTCTTAACATTTTCATTGTTGGCGATAATAAATTTGTTCTCATCATTTAGGACCCACACAAAACCACCAGCCGAATCGATTTCCCAGCCCGTATTGAAGTACCCCTCCACACCAATTGCAGGTATATCAACTGATGTTGGCTCCCCTGGAAAACGTGACCAAAAGGCCAACAGAATTGCGATACAGACGATCAACAGCAGCAGCATTCGCCACTTCTCAGCCTTACGAGAGAAAAAATCTTGTACAGCAACCACGCATCTACCTTAGTCAAGCAACAATCTTGATTGTGAATAGAATGGAGACCAATGTCCAATGCCTCACCCGACATCAAGACTTCATCACGATGGTTCTCGGGTCTCAACATCATCAAGTCATGCTTGTACGTGGTTTATTCGACAGTCCTTTTGTTCCCCATACTCTCTACACCTTTGGTTGCTGACGACTTTTCAGCACCCTTCTATCAGGTGTTTAGCGAGGGTTTCGGTGTAACGGCAGCTGTGAAAAGCGGTTGGTACAACGCATACGGCGGCGTGAATTTCAGAATTCTCGGAATGCCTTTTGGCTCATTCATTCACTTTTTATATGTTGACCTTGCGGGCCGCTTTCAAATACCAATTTCGACCTCTTACTTCATAACCAAACTTGTCTTGTATCTCGGAATTGGTATCGTCTCTTCCGCGGTATGCGGTGAATTATTGCGCTTAGCGGGAAAGACGCTCTCGCGGTGGTCTGTACTGTTTGTTTCATCAACTGTAATCTTCGTGTCATTGCAAAATCATGGGATGTGGAGTAATGATCCTGTTTCTGGTTATCCCCTCGCCGGTTTCGGAAGTGTCATCCTGGGATTATCCGTACTCGCGTACAGCCTTAAATCAGTTCGGTTAGGCATCACTCGTTCCCGAATAGCCGGTCTCACGATTCTCACGACGGTATCTGTTCTGTATTACGAACTAAATGTTGGAATAGTTCTTGGGGTCGCTCCACTTCTCGCACTTGCAGCTTTACGGAGCGCGCCAGATGTATCAATTTCGCTTTTCGCGAAAATTAAGAAACTTACGTTTGTTGCAATTCCATGTGTTGTCCCCGCTCTAGCACTTGGATGGGGTCGAATTGTTTCTGGGTCAACGACGCAGTTATACACTGGCACCACAATCAGATTAGGTAGTCGCGCCGTTGATACGTTCCTCAGTGGCATGATTTCGACCTTGCCCGGTTCTGCGTGGGCCCTCAGCAAAGAATTTCTTGGTGGTTCAATCGGGCTCCTAGCCGGAGTGTTTCCCATAGTTGGCTTGATTGCTGTAGTTACTTTTATGTTTCTGTACTCCGAATCTCAACAGACAAAAGAAAGACAGCGCTCTGACAGATGGCTATTGACAGCTGGTCTGATCTCGCTACTTCTTTTTTGGGTTATCGGTGTAGGCGTACAAAGTGTTACTACAAAAGTCCAAGATGAATCACCGCGAATCGGATATGTATACACCTACTACGCGATTGGAGCAACTGTTGTAGCTCTTCTGGTCTCACTCGTGGTTCTGTATTTTGGTTCTTCCTTGCGCCTAAAAACGACGACAGTGATGGTTGGACTTGTTCTACTAATAGTTGGATCATGCCAACTGACTGTTAACTGGAGACTTATGGACAAGATGAATACTTCTTTAGAACCAAACCGCGCATTAATTGCTGCCTTCTCATCTCGGGCCGATATCCCGCATCGTTGTCGAGTTCTCCTTGTGTGGACTGGTGGCGGATGGCCGTCCTACTACGAAGATGGAATGACTAAAGGATTACAGGCCGCGTATTTGCACTACCACGGGGAAAAATTCTGTCCTAACTTTGTGATGCCGATGCCATGAGCACTACCGCGACTGGTTATCGAAAACTAAGCATCGTCATTCCTGCTTTCAACTCATCAGGATGGATTACTCAATGCCTTGAACATCTATCTGTCGCTTTGAAAAATGCACAAATTTCAGATGCAGAGGTGATTGTTGTTGACGATGGTTCTACTGACGGAACGGGTCAAGAAGCACAAAGATTTCCGGGATTGCCGATTCATCTAGTTTCGCAAGAAAACCAAGGAAGATTCCTTGCACGTGAAAACGGCTTGGCAAACTGCACCGGCTCACACGTCTTATTTCTTGACACAAGAGTTTTCCTAGACGCAACATCACTCACCTTTGTGCTGCCATTTCTGAATAGCCCAAACACATCCCTCTGGACAGCGCACGTGGAAGCCAACACGACCAAAAATCCCATCGCTCGTTTTTGGAGAGCAATTGAATCAATCTTCTGGCGTCGATACATGAAGAATCCCGCTACCACTTCCTTTGGTTTAGATGACTTTGACTACTACCCCAAAGGAACAACGGCACTCATTGCTCCCTCTGGTTTGATTCGCGAGGCAATCGCTGCATTTCGGCCAACTGTCACCGACTGGCGAAAAGTAAACGACGATACGGCATTACTGCGCTACGCAGCAGAACGCACCCGTATCAATATTTCACCGCAGTACGCATGTACCTACAACGCGCGCACAAATCTCAAAGCATTCCTCCATCACGCAAACCACAGAGGATCAGTACTTATTGATGGCTATCTGCGAAAAGGAACTCGACTCAATATTCCCATTTGGGGTGTTTTGCTTCTAGCGCCAATCGGGTTAGCTCTAAGTCTGATGTTCTGGGAAATCGCCGTTGGCGCATTAGTACTTATCCCTATCGCACTCTTTGTGTTCGTTTCTATTCTGAGTATTAACAAGATAGATGCCATGGTGTTGGCTGGACTCTTTTGGCCATTCTCAATTTCATATCTTTGCGGTATGTATTGGGGATTATGGCTAAAAGTCAGCCACAAAAACTAACTCTGAGAATTCTTCACGGCCCGAGACAATTCAGTCTCAAATTGAACACACACTTCCTCCCACGACTGAGTTGCAATCTTTGGTGTCAAACTAATTTCTCCATTGAAGAATTCAACTAGAGCCATTCCCAATTTCTCCGTGGATACGGGCACAACCAGACCGCCGGACATGGGTATCGAATCTCGAAGACCTGGCGCGTCATACCCAATAGTTGGAGTTCCAACAGCAGACGCTTCACTGACGTTCAATCCCCATCCTTCGCGGACAGTTGTCGCTACAAGAACATTTGCCTGTGCCAATCGCGTCTGACGCTCTTCATACGAGACATGACCAAATAAAGTGACGCCAGCAGGTAGATC
>Ga0102865_1000333_pt1 | contig 12875 bp, 22 predicted proteins | sample Colrivmet1449C02_FD_78440 | JGI IMG/M metagenome (GOLD analysis project Ga0102865, IMG submission 78440) | Estuarine microbial communities from the Columbia River estuary - metaG 1449C-02 | ecosystem: Environmental > Aquatic > Marine > Intertidal zone > Estuary | place: USA: Columbia River...
ACCTTCGAATGTAGTTGCCCCGGCAACGCGTAGCACCGCGCCTAAAAAAGTGCGTCTGACAAAGACACAAGTAGCGTTAGCCAAGAAATTTGGTTTAACACCGGAACAATATGCAAGAGAAACTTTAAAATTGGAGAATGCAAATGGATAATAACAGACAAGATCGTGAATTAGAATCAAGAGAAGAATTTCAACGTGCAGATAGCTGGAAACCTGCCTCCCTATTACCTGAATTTAAAAAGGTACCTGGTTGGGCATACCGTTGGATCAGAACTAGTCTATTAAACGAAGCTGATAATCTAAATGTTTCTTCAAAGATGCGTGAAGGATGGGAACCCGTTAAATTAGCGGACCACCCTGAAATGAGAATAATGGTTGACCAAAATGCTCGGTTTAAAGACGGAGTTGAAATTGGTGGACTATTATTATGTAAAATTCCAGAAGAGTTTGTTGCACAACGTAAGGCCCACTATGAAAACATAGCGAAACAACAAGCCGAAGCAGTTGACAACAGCTTTATGAAACAGAATGATGCTCGTATGCCTCTTTTCTCAGAGAAGAAAGCTACATCGTCATTCGGTAAAGGTAAATAACACAAAGGAGACATATTATGTCAGCAACAGCAACCCCGTACGGCTTTAAACCCGTAAATGAAATTGGCGGTCTACCATATGCTGGTAGCACACGTCAAATCAAGATTGCTTCCGGCTACGCAGCAAATATATACTACGGTTCAGTAGTTTCTATTGTAGCTGCAGGAACAATTGAAATAGTAACAACGAATGGTGATAACTCAACACCGTTCCCAGCAGGCACAATCGGTGTTTTTGTAGGTTGTACTTACACTAACCCAACAACAAAGCAATTAACATTTGCACAATACTGGCCAACTGGTACAGCAGCGTCTGATGCTATGGCTTACGTTGTAGACGACTACAACACATTATTTCAAGTTCAAGCAGCGGGCTCACTAGCTCAAGCTACACTTGGTTCTAATGCTATTTTAAATGCAGCTCAATCAACATCTACAGGTTCAACAACTACAGGTAATTCAAACACAGCACTTAGCACTTCAGTGGCTACTACTTCTGGTTATGCGTTCCGTATTGTAGATTTCGTTGAGAGTACAACATCTACAGTTGGTGATGCGTATACTGACGTCTTGGTTAAATTTAACCCAGTCGCTCATTCATACAATAACCCAACTGGTATTTAAGGAGAATAAAACATGGCTATTTCACGCGCACAGCTCCTTAAAGAGCTCTTACCAGGACTAAATGCACTATTTGGTTTAGAATATAAACGTTACGGCGAAGAACATAAAGAACTCTACGAAACAGAGACTTCAGAACGTTCATTCGAAGAAGAAACAAAACTTTCAGGCTTTGCGGCAGCACCTGTTAAAAACGAAGGCAATGCCATCGCTTACGACAATGCTCAAGAAGCTTTTACTGCTCGATACAATCATCAAACTATTGCTCTTGGCTTTTCTTTAACAGAAGAAGCTGTAGAAGATAACTTGTATGATACTTTATCAGCACGTTACACAAAGGCTTTAGCTCGCGCTATGGCTTACACAAAACAAGTTAAGGCTGCTGCAGTTCTTAATAATGGCTTTACTAATTCAGCACAGTATTACGGTGGTGATGGTGTTCCATTGTTCTCTACTTCACATCCAACTGTTGGTGGTGGCGTAAATAACAACACTCAAACAACTCCTACAGACTTGAACGAAACAGCACTAGAAAACGCTGTTATTCAAATCGCTGCATGGACTGATGAGCGTGGTCTTTTAATTGCTGCTCAACCACGTAAGTTAATAGTTCCACCAGGTAATCAGTTCGTTGCAACTCGTTTGCTCGAAACTGAACTTCGTGTTTCTACAGCTGACAATGATATCAATGCTCTTAAAAATAATGGTTCAATTCCAGAAGGTTACACAATTAACCACTATTTAACAGACGCTGATGCATACTTCTTAACAACTGATGTACCTAACGGCATGAAGCACTTTGTGCGTACTCCGTTATCTACTTCTATGGATGGCGATTTTGACACAGGCAATGTTAGATACAAGGCTCGTGAGCGTTATTCATTCGGTTGGTCAGATCCTCTCGGTATGTGGGGTTCACCAGGCGCTTAATTGCGTTTGGCTAAGTAATACCAGATCAACCCAGTTTAGGCTGGGTTTTTCTTTACCTGCTATTCATGGTTTTACGTATTCCACAGGCAAATCTTCGGAGTAATATGTAGTCATACACACGGTGTGTATATAATTTAAAAAAGGAAATTATTATGTGGACAACTCCAGCAGCAACTGAAATGAGATTTGGCTTTGAAGTAACTATGTACGTAATGAACAAGTAATGATTATCGTAACAGACTGTTATTAAATTAGGGGCTTCGGCCCCTTTTTGTTGTATAATACTTGCAAATAGTATGCATTCATGTATTATTTGAATATCCGGGCATATCCGGTTTATTAGACTGTCCCGGCAGACGCATATAAGACTAATAGACTTAACTCTATATGGAGAAAATCAAATGGCTAATACAACCTTTTCGGGCCCAGTCACGTCAACCAATGGCTTTATTACAGGCACAGGCGTTAATTCAACAGTTACAGCAGCAACACTAGCAGTTACAGCAGATGCTTACAATGGTCAAACAATCAATTTATCACGTGCAGCAGGTATTGTAGTAACGCTTCCAGCAGCTACAGGCACAAACGCTGTTTATAAATTTGTAGTTACAACTGCAGTTACAACTAATAACTATATTATTCAAGTAGCTAATGCAACAGACACTATGAACGGATTAGCATCAGTTGCTGCTACTACAGGTTCTGTATTCAGTACTCTTCCAGCTTCAGACACAATTACTATGAGCGGTACAACAACAGGCGGTTTAATTGGTTCATACGTACAAATTACTGACGTTGCAACAGGTGAATTTTTAGTAACCGCAGCTTTAGTAGGTTCTGGTTCACCAGCTACACCATTCTCTGCAGCCGTTAGCTAATTAATCACTGGGGGCGCTTAGCCCCCTCACTAAACAAAGGAGATTAATTATGGGTATGCAATATGATGTAAAACAAGCGCATTTAAATTCTAGTGGGTATCTAGTTAAATATCCTGTTCGTGTTAAAGGACTATCGTATACAGGTACTGCTACTGCTGGATATGTAGTTTTATTTGATACGGCTACAACAACACCTGTTTCATCAAGTGTAACTTATGCACAATCTGGTACAACTGTAACAGTAAGCAAAACATCGCACGGTTTAACTACAGGCACTATTATTGGTATTCACTTTCTATCAAACTCTGGTGTTTCAGCTACTGATGGTACATATTCTATTACTAGAGTTGATGCTAATTCTTTTACTTTAACTGATATTAATTCACGTACAATTACTAGTACTTCAGCTGTATACGCTGTAGGTAAATGGCTTATGACTTATGAACCCACAGCTACTGATATATTTGCCAACGTTCCTTTAGTTCCGGGCGAAGGTGTACGAGCTGAATTAGGTGTGTATGCTGAAATGGTTAATGTAGATTCAGCACAAATATTCTATGGCTAACAAGAAAAAAGGTCCTTCCCTAGCAATCGGACGTGGTGAGAAACTTCCTGTATCTAAAGGTGCAGGACTCACGGCTAAAGGTCGTGCAAAATATAACGCAGCTACTGGGTCAAACCTAAAGGCTCCTCAACCACAAGGTGGCGCTCGTAAGAAGTCGTTTTGTGCTAGGATGTCTGGTATGCCTGGTCCTATGAAAGATGAAAAAGGTAGACCTACTAGGAAAGCCGCATCACTAAAAAGGTGGAAATGCTAATGAGTACAGAACGAGAACTTGCCGAACATGGCATAGAAATTAAACACATTCAAACAGACGTAGACACCCTTATGGAAGATATGAACGAGTTAAAGAAAAGGCTTGATGCTATTGAGTCTGCCCTTAATGAAATCAAAGGTGGATGGAAAGTATTTATATTTATTGCCGGACTAGCTTCAGCAGTTGTAAGTTGGATAGTCACACATTGGTTTAAGTAGGTGATACTATGAAATCATTTATAGATAAAATATTTAAGAAAAGGAAATTTGATGCTGAACAAATTGAAGAAAATAAAGCAATACTTAGTAAACAAATTGAAACAAGTATTAAAGAACATATAGATCAAAATAGAATTAATATGGAAGAAGTAGAAAAAGAAATATATAAAAAACCAGGTCATTATTTTGCAGATTGTAATTGTTTTAAATGTGTAAGATGGAGAAATCAAAGTGCCAAGTAAATCTAAGAAGCAACATAACTTAATGGCAGCAGTAGCTAACAACCCAGCCTTTGCTAAAAAAGTTGGTATATCAAAATCAGTAGGAGAAGAGTTTATGAAAGCAGATAAAAATAAGAAGTTCGTATCAGGCGGATCGACAGGAGCATTAAAAGAAGTAGATGCGAGTGAAAATCCAGGATTATCAAAATTACCAACGGAGGCTAGAAATAAAATGGGATATATGAAAAAAGGCGGTATGGCAAAAAAGAAAATGAAAATGGGTGGCATGGCTTATAAAGAAGGTGGCGAGGCAGACATGGCTCAAGATAAAAAGATGGCTAAAAAAGCTGTAGGCATGCATGAAAAACAACTTCATGCTGGAAAGAAATCAGATTTAGCTAAGCTTAAAACTGGCGGTATGGCTAAGATGAAATCAGGCGGTATGGCTAAATGTGCTAGGGGTGGTGGTATTGAAGTTCGTGGTAAAACAAAAGGCAAGATTTGCTAATCATGGCTAAATTAACTGAAGCAGAAAAAAGAAAAAACTGGGAAAAGTCTGTAGGCTCATCTGAAAATGATATGGAACCTTTACCTAAACCCAAAGGATACAGCCGAGAAAAAGTTAGCAGCAATAAACCTGAACCTACTTTTAAATCGGATGTTGACAATATTATATCAGGCGTTAAAAAAGCTGATGATAAAATAAATGAGGCATTAACGCCAGTAAGAAAAGTTATGGTAAAAGCTGCAGGAAAAGAAGAACCGGGACTTTTAGGCGAATACAGCGGATTAAGTAAAAATTTATCTGAACTTAAAAAGAAAAAAGGTGGCAAAATTACAGCAGCTAATTATGATAAGGAATACGGAAAAATATATCGTAAAGCTGTTAAAAAAATGTCTTCTGGTGGTACCGCTTCTTCCCGTGCAGATGGTATTGCTACAAAAGGTAAAACTAGAGGGAAGATCTGCTAATGAGACCTTCACGTGGTATGGGCGCTATCATGCCTGATAAAATGCCTAAAGGTAAAACTAAAAAACGCCGTGATGACACAGACTTTACAGCATATAAAGAAGGCGGTAAGGTGAATGCAGCCGGTAACTACACAAAGCCAAGCCTTAGAAAAAGAATAGTGTCACAAGTAAAATCTGCCGCTACTCATGGTACAGGCGCTGGTCAGTGGTCAGCTCGTAAAGCTCAGTTAGTAGCTAAGAAATATAAAGCTGCAGGTGGTGGTTACAAGTGAGTGCATTAGCTAAACCACAACGTTCACTAAAAGCATGGGGTGAACAAAAGTGGACAACTAAGTCTGGTAAAAAGTCTAGCGAAACAGGTGAAAGATACTTACCAGAAAAAGCAATTAAAGCATTAAGCCCACAAGAATATGCAGCAACAACAAAAGCAAAAAGAGCAGGTAAAGCTAAAGGTAAGCAGTTTGTAGCTCAGCCTAAATCTATTAAACAAAAAGTAAAACCTTTTAGAAAAATATAATCATGGTAGATAGAACCACAGGGACCACGAGTTTTAACTTAGATTTAAACAATCTTGTTGAAGATGCATTTGAACGATGCGGACAAGAACTACGTACTGGATATGAGCTACGTACTGCACGACGTTCACTAAACCTACTTACTATTGAGTGGGCTAATCGAGGTATTAACTTGTGGACGATTGAACCTGGTCAAATCAATTTAAACCAAGGTCAGATTATGTATGCACTACCTACTGACACTATAGACCTACTTGATATGGTGACTAGAACCGGTACAGGGCAGAACCAACAAGACATTAATATTAACCGTATCTCTGAATCAACCTATATTACAATACCTAATAAGAATGCAAATGGTCGTCCTATCCAAGTGTGGATTAATAGACAGAGTGGTCAAGAGAACCCTACTGATTTATATACAGATGGCGCGGTTACTGCAACGGCTACTACGATTAACTTAACTTCTATTGTAGGTTTAGCGCAGTTTGGTTTTATTAGACTAGATAATGAAACGATTCAATATGGTGGACTTACAACGACAGTAAGTGGTGCTACGACATTGTACCAATTAACGGGATGTATACGTGGTGTCAATAACACGGTGGCTGCGACGCATATTACGGCTACTAGAGTTTTTGTACAGAACTTACCTACTGTTAATGTATGGCCAGCACCAGATCAAAGCAATAACTATCAGTTCGTATACTATAGATTAAGACGTATTCAAGACGCAGGTAATGGTTTGGCTGTAGAAGATATTCCGTTTAGATTTATTCCTTGCATGGTTGCAGGGCTAGCTGCGTATTTAGCGATGAAGTTACCTAACGTATCTCCTGATCGTATTCAGATGTTAAGAGCAGATTATGAAGCAGCGTTTCAACTAGCAGCTGACGAGGATAGAGAAAAAGCAAGCGTTAGGTTTGTACCTCGGGACATGAGTTACATAAGGTAGACGATGCCATTAAAAGATCCTATTGCTAGAGCAGCATATCAAAAAGCATACGCTCAAAAAAATAGAATTAAATCTTATGAACGCATAAAAGAATGGCGTGCAGCTAATCCTGAAAAATGGAAAGAGCAAAAAAAAAGATATGCTAAAAAGCACCAAGACATAATAACAGCTAAATCATTAAGATGGAAAAAAGCTAACCCTGAACGAGTAGCAGAATCATCTAGGCAAACAAGGTTAAAACATAAAGCAAGAGTATTAGCTACTAAAGCAAAATATAGAGCAAGTAAAAGAAACAAAACGCCTATTTGGGTAGATAAAGAACATTTAGGGCTAATTAAACAAGCATATGAATTAGCTATACTAAGAACAAAACAATTTGGGTTTTCATGGCATGTGGATCATATAATTCCTTTAAATGGATTTAATGTGTCTGGGTTACACGTAATTGAGAATATACAAGTAATACCTGCGGCAGAAAACTTATTAAAGAATAATAAATACGAGATAGATAATGCCTAGTAAATACGCAAGTGCCAAGAATTCGATTGCCCAATGTGATCGTTGTGGGTTTAGATACAAACTAAAAGAACTTAAACGCTTAGTTATTAAGACAAAAAATGTTAATATACTAGTGTGTTATGAATGCTGGGAACCGGATCAGCCACAGTTATTACTTGGTATGACACCAATAAGCGACCCACAAGCAGTGCGCAATCCACGTCCTGATTTAGGTTTTTACGAGTCTGGTTTAAATGGTTTGCAAACGGATGAAACAACAGGAACTTCTACATCACAAACAGGTGTTCCTTTGATGGGCAGCAGAGTCATACAATGGGGTTATAATCCTGTAGGTGGCGCTAGTTATTTTGATGCAGCATTAACACCGAATGACTTAGTAGGATCAAGTGCACTAGGTGATGTAACAATATCAATATCTTAAGGAGAAGTAAAATGGCATATAAATCAGCAGCAGATGGCGTTGTTAAAAAAGGTAAAACAGACGTTCAAGTTTTTCCTAATGACGGTCCTAAAGTAGGTATTTCAAAAGGTCCTAAACATGCAGGTTCTAAAGGTGGTAAAAAGAACATTGACATGAAAACTATGGGTCGCGGATTAGCTAAAATTGCAGCACAGAAAAAAGGATAATAATCATGGCAGAATATAAACAACCAGTAGATGTAGCAAACGCAGACATTTATTTTTCACAAGATCCTAACAAGTTAAAAGCTCAAGACCTTAATAAAGGTACAGGCGTACAACGTGTAAGTGCAGGAGATCCTAGTTCTAGTGCAATAAATAGACATGGTGAACTTGAAACTCGTGGTAATGGCGCAGCAACTAAAGGCCGTAAAGCTCGTGGCCCGATGGCGTAATCATGGCTTTAAATTATTCTCAGCTTGTTGTTCAAATACAGGACTACACAGAAAATACGTTTACCGTAACGGATATGAACAACTTTATCCGCCAAGCAGAACAACGTGTCTATAATACTGTACAACTTCCTGCATTAAGAAAAAACGTAACAGGAACATTAAGTACCGGGAATAAATATTTAGCGATGCCCGCTGATTGGCTGGCTACGTTTAGCTTAGCTGTTATTAATACAAGTAACGAGTATCTATATCTTTTAAATAAAGACGTAAATTTTATTAGACAATCATTTCCTGATACTGATTCAGCTTTTTATGGTCAGCCTCAATACTATGCTGTATTTGATAACACTACGTTTATTGTAGGCCCTACACCCGATGCTGCTTATGCAGCAGAACTTCACTACTTCTATTATCCTGAATCTATTGTAACTGCAGGTACTTCATGGTTAGGTAATAACTTTGATTCTGTACTTTTATATGGTTCATTACTAGAAGCCTATACCTATATGAAGGGCGAAAAAGATGTGCTTGATAATTATAGAGCTCGATATGATGAGGCCATGTTATTACTCAAACAACTTGGTGATGGCAAAGACAGACAGGATGCATACCGCTCAGGCCAAGTAAGATACCCCGTTCAATAAAGGATATTAAGTGGCAATCTCACAAACACTAGCAACAAGCTTTAAAGTTGAAATTTTAGATGGCATACATAATTTTGGTGTAGGCGTTGTTCGTGCATCAACTGCAGCGGATACATTTAAAATAGCCCTATATTCAACTCTAGCTACGCTTAACGCTGAAACAACAGTATATACAACACTGAATGAAGTAACTGGTACAGGGTACGTAGCAGGCGGTAATACTTTAGTTATATCTCAAGTTCCAACATCAACAAGTACTGAAACAGTGGCATGGTTAAACTTTGCTAATTCAAGTTGGGCTAGTGCAAGCTTTTCAGCAGATGGTGCTTTGATATATAATAGTACTCAAGGTAATAAAGCAGTAGCAGTATTAAATTTTGGAGGTACTAAAACTACAGCCAATCAAACGTTTACAGTAGTATTTCCGGCGTCTACATCAAGCGCTGCAATTATAAGGATCACATAAATGACAACAGTATCTTCTGTATTTTCAGAAGCACCGCAAGTAAAAGTAAGTAATATAAGACCGTTAGAAAAAGATTTATATAAGATGATGTGGGAACGACCTGAGTATAGAGTTGTAGCTCCTGGTGAACACATTGCACACGAATTTTTAAGACAAGCTCAACCACCCAAAGGTGCATCAGTATTAGACCTAGGATGTGGTACGGGACGAGGTTCCCTTAATTTAGCTTTCTTTGGTGGCTTAGATGTCACTATGGTTGACTTCGCAGATAATTGTTTAGACGAAGATATTCGACCGATGTTAGAAACACAGAAGCATGCATTAAGGTTTGTAGAGGCGGACTTATCTGAACCTTTACCTGTTAAAGCAGCATATGGCTTTTGTACCGACGTGATGGAACATATAAGACATCATCATGTTGATAGAGTATTAGATAATTGTTTGGCTGCATGTCAGCATGTTTTCTTTCAGATTGCTACTGAAGATGATGTTATGGGTCAGCTAGTAGGGCATAAGTTACATTTAAGTGTACATCCCTATGAATGGTGGCTAAAGAAGTTTATTGATCGGGATTGTGTTATTCATTGGTCTAAAGAAGAAAAAGGGTATTGCCTATTCTATGTAAGTTCATGGATTAAAGGCGAAGATGTAGTTGATGCAGGTGTACTTAATACGGATGAAGAAACGATTAAGGCTAATGTAGAATTCAACGTACAAAGAGACTTTATGCAAGTACAGCCTCACCCAACAAACGACCAAGAAGTTATGATTGTGGGCGGTGGACCATCATTGAATGAGCACCTTGAAACTATTAGACAAAAGAGGGCTGATGGTGTTAAACTGATCGCAATTAATGGGGCTTATAAATGGTGCCTAGATAATGGACTAACGCCTTCTGCTATGGTTATGGTAGATGCTAGACCATTTAATGCACGATTTACTCAACCTGTGGTAGATCATTGTAAGTATTTTATTGCTTCTCAATGTGATCCTACTACGTTTGAGGGGTTACCAAAAGACAGAACTTATATATGGCATACAAGTACGGAATTACTTAATGGCATATTATCTAAACATTATAAAACATGGTATCCGGTTCCAGGAGGATCAACAGTCCTTTTAAGAACTATACCGTTATTTAGAATGTTAGGCTTTAAACAGTTTCATCTCTTCGGATGTGATTCTTGTTTAGATGAAAATGAAGTTCACCATGCATATGAACAGAAAGAAAATGATGGACAGCTAGTCATACCTGTAAACGTGGGCGGGAAAATATTTAGCTGCAATCCGTGGATGATTTCTCAAGCACAAGAGTTTATTGATTTAATTTGTATGCTAGGGAATGAAATTGAATTAAATATTTACGGCGGATTACTTCGTCATATTTTAGAAACAGGCGCTTCATACGCCGACATAAAGGAGATATAACATGGCTGCTTCAGCATGGCAATTATATAATAAAGCAAAACAAAGTATCGGTAACGGAACTATTACATTAGGTGCCGGCGTATTCAAAATGGTCTTAGCAAGAAGTGCAAGTAATGCTTCTACTTTTACACTAAGTACATATGCGTCTGTAACTAATGAAATTTCTGCTACCGGTGGATATGCAACAGGCGGTAAAGCCTTAGTACCAGCAACTGGCCAATGGACAGTGGGCGCTTCAGCGAAACAATACAAGTTCACAATGTCTACAGTAGGTTTAGCATTTACGGCTTCTGGTGCTTCATTGACTAATATTAAGTACGCGATTCTACGTAATTCAACTGGCGCTCTTGCTGGTAAGTTACTATGCTTCTGCCAATTATCATCTAGTCAATTTACTGTTACATCACCAAATACATTGACAGTTTTACCTGCTGCTACCGGCATCTTTACTTTAACTTAATAGAGTAAGTCGTGGTAGACAGCGGCTGGGGACGGGGTGCCTGGAGCTCTGGTGAGTGGGGCACAGGCGTAATAATAACACCTTCTACAGGCGCGATATTAGTAGGTGGTAATGGCGCTTGGGGAATAGATACCTGGGGCTTTGGTGGTTGGGGTACTGGAGAAGTACCAACAGTTATTCAAGGTAGGGTAATAACTCCCGCAGCTGGCATATTATCATTAGTAGGTCAAGCACCTATAGTATTAGAAGAAAGAGTCATAACACCTAATACAGGCATAGTATCTTTATTAGGACATGCACCAAATGCTATAAGTGGTAAAGCAATTACTCCTAGTGTTGGAACATTAACATTAGTAGGCGGAGCACCGAATGTAATAAGTGGGCAAGTGGTTACGCCTAATGCAGGAACAATTGTCTTAACAGGACAAACGCCTCAAGTTGTAAGTGGTATTATCACAACACCTGCAGGTGCATCTGTTTTAGTAGGATCAGCACCAAGTACAGTTGTAAGTGGTAAGGTAATAACACCCGCAGTTGGAACTGCAACAATTACAGGCATAGCACCTAGCATATTAAGGGGTACAGTAGTTATCCCAGGTGTAGGAACGGTTGTAGCTACAGGCATAGCACCTAATGCAATTGTAGGTAGAGTAATTTCACCTGCCGCAGGAGCTGCTAATATATTAGGTTTTGCGCCTAATATAGCTCGAAGTAATGTAGTAACACCTAATGTTGGTAGTGTAACCATAGTAGGTCAAACACCGGGCATAGTTAGTGGCAAGGTAATGGCCCCCGCAGGCGCTACAGTTTTAATAGGCTCAGCACCAAGTACAGTTGTAAGTGGACGAATAATTATACCGAATGTCGGTAGCATAACTGTTACAGGTCAGGCACCTACATCAATAATTAGATTAGAAATTGCGCCTAACACAGGAACATTATCGTTAGTAGGGGCAGCACCTACAACATTTAGAAGCAGTGCGACTGGACTAACTGGATCAGTCACATTAACAGGCGCAGCACCTGTTGTATCACAAGGTAAGATTATAACTCCTTCTGTAGGGGCTATAACAGTAGTAGGACAATTACCTGACATAGCAGGCGGTAGAATAAGTAGACCCACTACTGGAGCCGTTAATATTGCGGGCTCTGCTCCAAATGTATTACAAGGTAAAGTAATTACGCCGTCAGTAGGCGCACTAACACTCGTAGGTGGCACAGCTACTGTAAGTAACCCAAATTGGATATCAATTAATACGTCACAAACACCAAGTTGGGGTACAATAAATACAGCGCAAACACCGAATTGGCTACGAATAGCCGCATAAATGTAGTAGAATATAACAAAATTTAAAGGAATTTATCATGGCAAGTACCTATTCAGCACTAAAAATAGAACTCATAGGGACCGGCGAACAATCGGGAACTTGGGGCACAACAACTAATAATAACTTAGGTAATGACGCACTTGGTGAAGCTATTACAGGTTCTGCTGATGTGACCTTTGCTAGTGCCGATGTTACAGTTACCCTGACTGATACAAACGCTACTCAAACAGCTCGTAACTTAAGACTTAATTTAACAGGTACTTCAGGTGGTGCTCGTAACTTAATCCTAGGTTCAGGTTGTCAAATTGAAAAATTCTATCTTATTAATAATGGCTTAGCAGACGCCGTTACAGTAAAAAATACAACAGGTACAGGCATTGCAGTTCCAGCAGGTAAAACTATGCCAGTATATAACAACGGTACTAACGTTGTTGATGTAACCACTTATTTAACTTC
>Ga0102865_1000359_pt1 | contig 12462 bp, 19 predicted proteins | sample Colrivmet1449C02_FD_78440 | JGI IMG/M metagenome (GOLD analysis project Ga0102865, IMG submission 78440) | Estuarine microbial communities from the Columbia River estuary - metaG 1449C-02 | ecosystem: Environmental > Aquatic > Marine > Intertidal zone > Estuary | place: USA: Columbia River...
ATCCACCTGGCTCCATCATTGACATAATATCTCCTACTTAGTAAATTGTGTTTTAACATTTGCAGTACCACCGCACCACACATTGTATTGAATTGCTATATTGATTGCTTTCTTTGCTGCACCAGATGCTTTAGCATGAGTTTTAGTTTCAGACTCTAGTGCTGCTAATGCACCAAGGGCTAAGGTTCCACCAGAACCTATCGCATATAAACCTTTGTCATCCCGCATATATCCATAGTCATCACTAACTTGATATAACCTACCATTAAAACAAACTAATGCATCCCAACCTGAATCATCATCATTCTTTGTTTTAGGTGTTGGGTCATATCCGCCATCTATTATGGTTTGCTTTATAGATGGTAATACTCTAATCATCATAAATCTATCTGGGTCTTGAGTCTTAATTACTTTAGGTGGTTGCCATAAGTTATTAAGGATATCTCCCACAATTGCATCACCTGCAACTGCAATTAGATACTCACCAATCTTAACTATCTTGTCACAGCCCTTGGCTACATATGGTCTATCTAGATATGAGGTTGTAGTATCTGCGCCTAAAACAGCCCAGCCTTTACCTTGTATTCCAACTATTGCTGTCATTGTCCCCCACCTTAGTTATCTTCTTACTACTGTCCTTGCACTAGCACTTGCTTTCCCACCTGCACTTAAACTAGATAAAAGACTTTGTAATCCACCACCTTGTTCTGGTTGTTGTGGAGGTAAGCCTCCTACTGGACCTGCGGGAGCAGGGGACGTTTGCTCAACCATTTGTTCGGTACCAGCAGGAGGTAATTCTGGGGTAAAGATATCTTCAATCGCATCTTCAATTGATACTCCCTTTTGACGGGCTTTAATTACTTGTGCAATTTTCTTTACGATATCAGATGCATCCCCACCCGATGCTGCCAGTTGTGGAATTGCTTGTGTGTATGCTTGTAGTGAACCTACTAATGCATTACGCATTTCTTCCACTTCAATCTTTTCTTGTTCTTGGGTTACGTTAATACCAAATGGTAACTCACGCATAGCCATATCTTTAGAAATTAATTTACCGCCAAGTGCTTGTAGCATGAAAATAAGTCCCTGCGCTGGGTTAAGACCAGCAAGCATGCCATAGCGAACATCGGCTGTGTAATCGGCTTTAATATCCTTTGATGGTGTGTACTCAAGTGAGTAAGGAGAACCAGCATCGACACCACGAATTGTTTTTGTAAAGTTAAATAATTTTTCGTCCATCTCAAAACATACAGAGATAACATCTTTAAGAGCAGAAGCAAAGATTGCTTGGGCTGATTTAACCTGTGTATCAAAGCCACCCATAAGCGCTTGAACGCCTTGTCCCGTGACTATTGATGCATCTATGTTTCCAGTTCTTGACTCTGGATAACGTGTTCCAGTACGCAACTCATTAAGTAATACTTGTTGCTCGGTAAATGCACCCGCTGGAATATTTAAATCTACACGGCGCACACCTGCTGGTGAGTTGGTGCGGATGATTGCATCTCCACCCAACTGTAGTTCTTGAACATCGCCTGGTACAACAATTGGTGCCTGTACTGATTTCTCTGCTGCTTCCATCGCAAGTAATGCGAACCTATTACGAAGCAGTTGGATACCTAGTACGTCATCAAATTGACCACGCATCTCACCGTCTAGTGATGGACGCTTTGCCACCACAACTTGCATTTTACCAAGTGGGTTTTTGACTTGAGATAAAACTAAGTTATTCCGTGATGGAATAAAGATGGTTGATTGGTCTTTATCGTAATAACGAATAAGGTCAATACGTGCATCTAGGTTCTGCTCATAACGGTCAGCGCCTAATAGTTGAATCTCAAACTCAGGATACTGTGCAACCAGTTCCGCAAGTGTAAGTGAGTACTTCTTTGCAAAGGCAATACAACGTCCGTAGCGGTCAAACTCTGGGTAAGCCCCAATCGGACTTTCTATTCGGATACGTGGTAGCCCTGCTTCTTCGTCTAATTCAACAATGAATGGGACGAAACCAAATGTGATGTATTGGTCTGCACCTTGATACATCTGTACTTGTAAATCTGAATTACTAAAATAATTTGTTGCAATACGTGTTCGCTTATCAGCAAAGACTCTTGCTCTATCTGATACCTGATTGGCTGCAGAACAATTTACTGCTGGCAGTGGAGCCATTACCTCTGATAGGTCACGAGCAACAATGTCAATAAAGTTTGCTACTACGTTAGCATCTACACCCTCTGGAAAGAACTCAGGGTATACTTGTGATATCTGTCCTTTACGAACAGCAAGTACATCTAGTTGTCTACGGTCTCGGTCTACTGAACGTGAACGTAAAGACTCTACTCTCGCAGAGATTTGAGATACTGATAACAATTATCTACTCCGCATCGGGTTGCTATTAATTTTAATTGGTGGTTTTTTCTTTGCTTCTTTTGCAATTATTTCACGTTGACGAAGATTTTTTCCTTTAGCACCTTGAGGTTTAACATCAGGTCCGCCACGATAACCAGCGACTTTAGTATCTGAATCATATGCTTTCTCTGCTTTATCCCATTGAAGACCACGGGCACGGTCACCTTGTTCTGCTTTAGTAGGTCTTACTCCACGATTTTCAAGGCCAGCGCTAGGCTTAGGTTTTGGTGCTAAGGAAGTTTTACCTGGAACAACTTTTACACTTGAACCAATATTTCTATAAACAGGGTTAACACTCTTAGCGCCTGCGCCTACAATACCGCCAGCGGCTCTTGATGCAAGTTTCTTTGCTACTAATCTTGCTGCTATACCTGCTGCAATCATTGGAATTGCCATGTTGTATCCTTATCCGTATGTTTCGGCCCATTGTTCTGAAAAGGCTTCATCTAGGTTGATTGTGTATCTTTGGGCTGACTGTGCTCTAGTTGTCCATCTATTAGATGAAAACTTTTGTAAATGATTTGTTTGCTGCATGAACTCCCGTGCCCTAAGCACGGCAAACCATAGTGCCATAACGCAGTCAGTCTTACCTCTGCTATTAGGTTTCCAAGTTATCAACTGCTGAGTAAGGGACTTAAGTCCTTCAGAGTCAGTAGTAGATGGTAGTTCAATCATATTATTCTTTTGGAACTTTTCTTCTCGTATGGTTCCAAATAGGGTAGACATAGATGCTACACCAAATGCTGCGTCCCACTTATTTTTGTTAGTAACATGAGATTCAAGTCTTACACCATACATACCAAGCCATTGCCGCAGGTCATCATCTAATGAGTATGCCTTCTGGTGGGCGTTGATTTCTACTCTAAATTCTTGTGGCTTGTATTTTAATACAAGTTCTTCTATCGTACTTCTAATCTTTTGTGGGTTCGGTTCACCCATGTTAATACAATCTAAAACATATATTCTAGAATCTATTCTGTTATAAGTAATTACTACGAAGGCTGCATGAGCCTTGTCTCCCATCGCTGGGTCGAATCCAATAATTGTGTAACCTTCAACTGCAGTCGGATGTCCCACGCCGCCTTGGCGCAATGGACCTTTTCTACGTTGACCGTTGGTACTACCTTGCACCAAAGCGGGTGGGAAGATGGAATCTTCTTCGACATCCTCCTGCTGATATACCAAGGCCCATGTTGAGGGTGTTACCTCGCTACGTCTTCTCTTTAATGCTAAGCCATCCCATTTCGGGAAGAGTCCTTCTTTGTCAGGTTCTTCAGAATCCCCATCCCAAGGAACATCCGATTTAGGCCAGAGCGTCTTCCAGTCTTTAGGGTCTTCCGAATATTCCAAAACAGCAGGCATGCCCATATAAGTAAAAGGGCTTTTACCACCAGACCAGTGCTTGGTCTCACGGAGTTCTTTGTAGAAGTCTTGCGATGCAATTCGTGTCCCTACGATTAGTAACTTACCATTTTTACCCAGACGGGTAATAACTTCTTTTTGTAGCCAGTTGATTTGTTTTTCCCATTCATGGGCGTTGGCTGTTGTAATACAGTCATCAAGAATGATGAGGTCAGCACGTGCTCCATAAATCTGCCCACCCATACCAAGTGCTTGGATGGTGGGGTCCTTCTCGCTAGAATTTCTAGCATCGCTCCCAAGGTAAACGGTGTCAACTCGCCAAGTGTCTGAATCTTCTTTCCAACCACCTTCGGGGCCAAAAGTTGTTTGCAACTTTAACCAGCGTGGATGGGAGAGTCTCTGCTTGATAGCGTACACGAATTCACGTGCCTTGACCAGCGTTTTAGAAACCACGATAATGCGGATATTTGGATTGAGAGCGATACGGTATGTGGAGTAGTTTACGGTGACTACCGTACTCTTGGCGTGCTCAGGTGGCACGTTAACCAATAGACGGGCTGGGTCACCCTTTTCGTAAACCATACTAGGGTGTAGCCATGAAGGCTCTCTATCCTCTAGTAAGTCAATCCAATCTTTGTGGTGTGGAAATAATCTTTGATTTAAGAATATCTCAGAAAACTGGGGGAAATCTATTTCCTCTTTTGGGATACCTAGGGCTGCTAAAGAAGCATCCTTTGCGGTGGCTTTAGCCTCTGTCAGGTCGGCTGCAAATTTTTTGTCCCTGAGCATCCAGATTCTGACGGTGTCTGGTTTCTTGCCACAGATTTCCATAGCCTTATGAACAGAGTGGCCTTCGGCCACCAAGGCTAATACTTTAGCCTTTGCTCCTGCCATAGCAAGGGATTTGGGGTTAGTACCCCCTTTATCAAAACTCATAGTCCTGTCCCGTTTTCATTAGTTGTAACAGTCATTCAGTACATTCTGTAACGCAAGTCCCCCAAGGACTTGCTACTGTTAAAAATAGAAACAGTCTCTATACTGTTTAATCCGTTCAACAGCCTAAAACGAACACTTTTATTTAAAGTATTTTTTTATTAGCCAAAAAACCAGTACAAAATAGGACAAAAGGATACTAGTATGGGGGATATACTTTGTACGGGAAAATCTTTTATGTAGATACTAGACTGTATAACAGACGATATTAAACAGTCTGGGGTCATAAATGACCCACTAACTGTCTAATATACTGTCGTGCTGTACTGTTACAGTAGGCACCTGACAGATTACTCACTTCGGCGCCTTTAAAAACATTCTGGGCGCCTCAGTTTAAACTAAAATCCTTAAGACTTAAAAGCAAAAACGGAACTGCTTACTATGTCAGTTCCTTGTGCATGCTCTAAGCCTCATCTGCAATTCTGCACTGGAATGCCTTTGGCATTCGCAGAATCGCAATCGGCTAAGAGTATTGGTGTTCGCCTCCATGCGTTACGGTGCACAGCCCCTCCACGCAATACGGCTCACCTAACACCACACACAGTCGGACGCAGGCCACGGCTCTCACTGGCTATCGCCAGTTTCTGTTCGAGCCTATACTCACAGCCTACCTCGCTCTGGCTCGGCTTAACGGCTGCTCGCAGCCTGCTTAACCCTACACCGCACTGTCAAATTGCCTAACGGCAATTGTCGCCCATGCTCGTCTGGCCTAAGCCAGACTGGGCAAGAGTGACAGCGGGATGTCACGGTTTACCGACAGCGTGTGCTGTTGAAATATATAAGCAAAGGAGATAATGATGAATAATGAAATCATAGTTCAAAACCAACTTACCCTAATGAACGAATGCTTCCATTGTCAACAACTGAATGAACTATGCTCAGACTGCCTCGAAGCCAAAGAGGCTCGAGATGCAGTCATCGCCTATCAAATGGCTGAGTATGGTGCAATAACAGAATCACTTCCTGAACTCAGTGTAATCCAAGATGAGCCTTCGGCTCATGACTGGATTTCAAGTGAGGTAATAGTTCGAGAGGAAAAACCTACACTCTCGAATTGGGATAGAACTCAAGGCGAATCTATCTACACCATGAGGACGGAGTTCTTCGAACAGTCCTCATGGCTAATAGATAGGTTATTCGACCTTGATGAATCAATGGAAGTAACCAAACATGAGTGCATATGCTCAGTATGTCACTACACAATCAACAAACACGCAGTTTGTCCTAACTGCAACTAACTAACCAAGGCGGCTCCCCTCCACTACGTGAGAGGGGAAACCGCCCCAATCTGAACAGGAGATACACAAATGAATACATTCACATACACAGAGTCAATCCTGAAAGGTGTCCGTGATTACCAAACGGTAATCAAAGGCACAGTGGTTGACCGCAGGGACGATGTACAACCAGATGGTTCTACAAAATCCAAGTTCGTTGCTGCTCGTCAGGTAACCTTCACTGACCCAATTTTGGTGGAATTCGTTCGCCAAAATTTCAATGCAACATCCGAGTTCAAAGTCAATATCACTGGCTATGAGACCAGCACTTACTCCGAGAAAAACGAGAAGTGGTACGATAACAAAATCGTAACTGATATAGCACTAGTATAACAAACAGGCAGGGTGGGGGCTTAGGCTCTCACCCTGCCTACCTTTTTTTTATCAAGCCGCACGTAACATAAACGGAAAACAATGAGTCGAATTGGAGATAGCATGGCAAGCAATGACAGAAAGAACGGCAAGGCTTACAAGAAAAAGCCTAAGGTTCAAAAGAAAACAGGCAAGACGATTGGTGGATATAGCCCAAGCAAATTGGCTATTCGTGCAAAGAAAAGAGGAATGTAATGTATCTAGATACAGGTACGATGATTGGAATTATCATAGCCCTGGCTGCAAGTATGTTGACAATAGGCTATAGCGTCTATATAATCAAGACACAGAACGAAATCATTCAACGCATGAGTGATGCCAGAGCAACCCGACGCAAGATGGAAAGGTAGATAGCAATGAGAACAGAACAAGAACTACTTAAAATCAAGGAAGCATTTGCCCTATCAACAATGGACATGCTTGATGTATTTGACGAGTTACTTGCAACAGGCAGGCTATATGTAAACGATGAGCCAACCGTTAATGACCTCGCCAAAAATCAGGATGAGTCCAATGCTTGACGAAGATACTCCCCAATGGGAGCACACCGTGTGGATTATGGCCAAAGTTAGATGCCGAACCACACATATAAATATAAATACAGCAGGTGACGAAGCCCTTGATGACCCATCAGAATGGTATGTGTTAGAGTTTGATAAAGGGATTAAGCACAGTCAAGAGATTGTTAGGGTGAAATGATTGAACAAATCTTTGCAAGTTCATACCTCACAACAACACAATCCTGGACATTCTTATTACTCTTTGGATATATCACATGGAGGTTTATTAGATGAAGAGATTATTAGCAGGGTATTTAAGTTGGCTACTAGCCTTCTTGTCAATACCATTCTTTCCCAGTCCAGCATACGCAGTAGCAGTAGCAACACAATTGCAGGACAACTGCATAGACACATCTACGTGGACACCACGAGTAGCCAAGGCATACGCCAAAGCCTTGATGAAATGGGAATACCCACATTGGAACAGGTCTGAATACACAGCACTAGCAAAACTTTGGGGTAAAGAATCTGCCTGGAAACATACGGCAGATAACCCTGAGTCCACTGCTGGTGGAATCCCACAAATTTTAGGGCTTGACCCTAAGACACCAGCCCCGCTCCAGATTGAGCGAGGGCTGGCGTATATCCAACATCGCTACAAAAAACCATCAGTTGCATGGGCACATTGGCGTGCAAATGGATGGTATTAAACCAACAACTAAAGGAGATATATGGCAAGAGGAAATGGCAGGACAATCAATGTAAAATTACCCACAGCAAAGGTAATTACTGCATTGCAACAAGCACTAGCCAAGTTAGAACTTGACTACACAACACAAGACGAAGCCGAAGCAAAGTATCAAAAGGCTATGGAAAAATGGCGGAAAGAAATAGTTAAATTTGCCATGAACAATGTAACAAAGGCTGAAAATCTACGCACTAATTATATTCCCTGGAAGTCATCACTTAATGTTGACTTTGATATACCAGTTAATGAAAAAGATTTTCCAACCGAACCAATGCGTGACTTTGAATCAATGAATGTTCATAGTTACCGTGATACAAAAGAAGAAATATCAAATGCTATTCGTATACTTCAACTAACAGACGAAGAGACGGTGTCAACATCTACTTACAATTCAATAGCAAAATATCTATAGCAGGTCGGGCGTCTGCCAATAGGGGCAGGACGCCCTCTAACAAAGGAGATAACATGATAGATACAGACTATGACTTACTGCGTGAGCAAGTAAAGTCAGAGTTACTTACTCAAGATGGTAAGTATAATCCAGATGACCGCGATACTAATGTCCGTATTGTTGAGGACATTCGTAAAGCAATTGATGCAGTAGCAGATGGTGTTGTACCATCAGCCACACACATAGCAGAGGTAGCCATTGCAACCAATGCTAACCTACAAATCCGTGACTTTATTATGGGTATTCATTTAGAAAAAGACATTGATTATATAGGCCAATACATATCATTACTTGGCAATGTTATTGTTAAAGATAAAGCAGTACCGTTAGCCACAGTATTTTGTGGATACTTATATCAAACTGAAGAGATAGAGCAAGCCAAGATTATGTTGCTTGAAGTACTAACTCTTAACCCAGACTATGCATTGGCTAAGTTACTTGCCAGAGTATTTGCTGCTGAATGGGCACCATCTGAGTTTGGTAAAATGGCACAACAACTACACCCTAAAGTTGTTGATACTATTTACGCAATAGATACTGATGAAGTAAACAATGACAACTGAAACCCTTATACATGGAGCCGTGCGTAAGAGTGCATGGCATAAAGCAGGCGTAGCAGTTGAAGCAACATCAGCCAGTGAGGTAGCCAGTCAAGCAGGATTAGACTGGTCAGTATCATTGCATGATATAACTGCAACCTATACAGTTCCAGGTGAGAACGGAACTAATATGGTTAAAGATTATATCCCAATTGAAAACAAGAAAGCGGTTATCAAGACAGACCCATATGGTCAGACATCAGCCATTGGTGTAGTAGGTAATCGTTATAAAGTATTTCAGAATGCAGAAATCTTTGGTGCATTAGATAACTTAATTGATTCTGGTGGACTTAGATACGCAGCCGCAGGTGAGTATGATGGTGGTGCAAAAGTCTGGATGCTAATGGAAACTCCAATGGAGATGACCATTGCAGATGACCCACACTCAGCCTTCTTACTAGCCAGGACTAGCCACGATGGCAGCAGTTCAGTCATAATTAAACCAGTGATTGAGCGTTTGTTTTGTATGAATCAAATCAATAAGATATACAAGAACAAGAACAAGTATACTTATACATTGAGCCATACAACTAATGCAATGCTATCAGTATCAGAGATTGCCAACATCATACGATTAACTTATGATATGGCTAATGATTACACTGCACTAGCAGATACATTACTTGATAGAAAAGCAAGTCATGAACATGCTAAGAATTATTTCAAGCGTGTGTTCCCACTACCTAGTAAGATAGAGGAAGCACCGTATCATTTGTTATCAACAGGTGAGAAGAAACAATTTACCAATGCAATCAATGCTAGAACTAAATCATTTGATATCTATGCTACCTCTCCTACACAGGAGAATATACGGGACACAGAGTTTGGTATGTGGCATGCAGTTATAGAGTGGGCTGACTACAATGCTAAGGGTAAAAACTTAGCAGTTAGCACAATGGCTGGTCGTAATGATGGTGTTAAAACTAGAGCATTAGAATTGCTAGGTGTTTAATGAATGATATAGAGTTTGACATTAATCAAATAAAATTATCACCATTAGCAACACGAAATTATGCAAAAGCAAAATATGATTCAGTTCAAAAACTTATTGCTAATCATCGTGAAGAATTTACAGAAATTTTTACAGCAGAAAAAATGAAGTATGGTATTAGAAGTAGACCTACAGTTGCTGCTGAAAAAATTGCAAAGTTAGAAGCAATTATTAATCAATTAAAACTACAACATAATATGGAACTAACAAAGGAGGTAGATAGTGGGTGGTAATTTTGCACAGGATTTAGCATTAACAACCATACCATTAGACCAACAGATAGCAATGCACTTGCAGGGTAATCATTACCCGCCAGTACCATTGACAATGTTACAGCCTTGCTTGTATGCTATTGAAGCATATAACGAAGAGAACTACAATAGACAAATAGAACTACCTAAAGGTGTGCTCTGGCGTGGCCAGAGTTCAGCGCCTGCCCACGCCATCGTGGAAGGACACCACCTTGATGCGTGGTTACTACAAGAACAGGAGATAGAATGACAATGTACTATACAGAAGTAGATGGTGCTGAACCAACAGTATCTATGCAAATAGGCGGTGTTAAGTACACCTTTACTAATGATTCACTTACTAAATTAATAGAGGAAAAAGAACAACTTAAGATAGAACTGGGGCAAGTTGAACGCAAGTTCAGGAGTGCACAGTTTGATGTAAGAGAACACTTTCAATCTAGATATGAAACAGATAGTGATGAAATTGTATCTGAAGTAGATGATGTTAATAATCTACTTATTAATATAGGTAGTGAAGGACTAACTAAGTCATGGTCTGCAACAATAACTATCACAGCCACAGTTACAGGTATAGAGGCAGCCAACAAAGAAGCAGTAGAGGATTTGATTCAAGATAGTATTGATGTCAACTTCACTGCAGATGGCGACATATGGGTAGATGATATATCCGTAGACTCTGTATATCCTGAAGCATAGTATGTGATATACTAATCTTGAGCAGCCCTAGTTTCGGCTATCTCCTTTCTTAGGGCTGACTCATAAAGGAGACCATCATAGAAATAGATAGAGATAGATACGGTAGACCATTAATAGTGCCACCCAAAGGTGGCAAAGCAGTGGCCTATACACGAGCAACTACAATAGCCAATTCATTAGATGATGCATCAGCATTAGTAGCATGGAAAATGCGGATGGCTGCGATAGGTTTAACAACCAGACCAGATATATTATTATCTATTACTGCAGCACAAGAAGATAAGATGGCAGTTAACTCTTTGATTGAAGATGCTATGCAAGTAGCAGGCGCAAACAAAGCAGCCAACATAGGTACAGCAATCCATTCATTTGCTGAACAGTTAGATTTAGGACACGACTTAGGCGTGGTACCACCAGAGTGGATGCCAGATGTAAAAGCCTACGAACATGCAACTAAAATTCTCAACAACAAATTCATTGAACAGTTCAGTGTGTTAGACAAATACAAAATTGCTGGCACACCAGACAGAGTTGTTGAGTATAAAGGCGAGTTATTTATTGCAGATATTAAGACTGGTCGCATAGACCATCCAAGTAATATCGCAATACAGTTAGCAATCTATGCTAACGGCTTGCCGTACGATGGTGCTACGGCAACCCGTAGTACATGGGGCGAAGTAAACAAAGATAAAGCAATCATTATCCATCTACCCGCAGGAACAGGCACGTGCAAGTTAGTGTGGATAGATATTAAAGAAGGCTGGAAGGGTTTACAATTAGCCATGAAAGCAAGAAAGTGGAGAGACCAGAAAGGTTTAACCACTACATTTGAATAGGAGAAAAATGAGTAGCACTGAAGCACCAATCAGTATCAATCTCAAAACAGCAGGAGGCACACAGATAACTCTGCGTGCAGAAACAGCAGACCAGTTTGCTGACATGATTGCACAAGGTATACATGTTATAACCGATGCAGTTACTGAAGTAGAACTAGCAGTCAAAGGGACATCAGCAAACAAGCCGATGTCAGTAGCAGACATTGCCTCTAGTTTTAATGCAAACATAGCATCCACAGAATCAGGTGGAGAAGAAACAGTAGAAGATAAATGGGGTAACACTTGGGTATATAACAAGCCAGGTGCACCATCATGTGAAAGAGGCGTCATGGTTCTTAAGTATGGTAAAGCACAGGCAACTGGCAAACCATATAAAGCATTCTATGACCCAGCAGCAGGTCCTCGTTGGACTGGGCCAAAAGTTCCAACAGAACTACGTACTAAGCCAATCTTTGCTTAGTATTTTATAGTAAATGGGGGCTGAGTCGTGGTGCCAGCCCCCATCTACAGTAAAGGAGAACAATGAAAACATTAATTAGAAGTGTTAACAATACAAATGTAGGTGGCGAACCTTTACCTGCCGTCTTTAAAGTATTTGAAAATGCAGGAATGATATTACGTAGAGCAGAGGTAACAGTAATAGCAGGCACCCCAGGTGCAGGCAAGTCATCAATTGCATTAGCAATTGCAGCCAAAACTAAACTGCCAACTCTTTACTTTAGTGCGGATACCAACGCACATACAATGGCAATGAGATTGATTGCTATGACTGGTAACATCAGTCAACAACAGGCAGAACAACTAATCAAGCGTCAGCCAGAAAAAGCAAAAGAAGTATTAGCCAATGGTAATCATTTGTTTTGGTTCTTTGAATCCAGCCCAACACTAAAAGATTTAGATGAAGAAGTATCAGCATTTGAAACCATATGGGGCAAGAGTCCAGCACTTATAGTTGTAGATAATCTTATGGACAT
>Ga0102865_1000377_pt1 | contig 12041 bp, 8 predicted proteins | sample Colrivmet1449C02_FD_78440 | JGI IMG/M metagenome (GOLD analysis project Ga0102865, IMG submission 78440) | Estuarine microbial communities from the Columbia River estuary - metaG 1449C-02 | ecosystem: Environmental > Aquatic > Marine > Intertidal zone > Estuary | place: USA: Columbia River...
ATTCTTCACAGAAAGTAGCTCCGTACTTTACAATACTTCCTGTAGGACAAGTAAAACAACTGTCATGATTATTTTTATAAGGCATATATTTTTTATAACCCAACTTATCGCATTTGATACAACTTGCGGTATGAATACCAAACTTATTAGAACCGATTATTTTTCCTTTTTCGCATAAGGTGTGAACATTGCTAGAATTTGTTTCAGATTTTTTACACTCAGACCATCCACTCTTAGAATAATAACCTTCTGGGCAATGATAACATGTGTGATTAGTAGAAGTTCTGTAATGATTTTCTGGACACGGAACACAATTAATGCTATATTTATCAGTATTGTGTTTAGCGAAAACATTTCCGGCTTTGCAATTATTTAGAGTAATAATTGCATTCAAATCTTTATTATGCTCTGATAGAAATTCATTATGTTGCAATAGATAATCTTTTTCTCTTTCCATTTTTCTTACAACTTCATAATCACGATAAGAACCTCTACTACTGCTTTTATGCATTCTATGGATACGGGCTTCAGTGTTGGAAGAGAAAACGAAGATTGCGACGAAAGTCAGGGACAATTTTGACATAATTGTGTAATAAATATAAAGAGGTTTATAATCAATTTTTTATTTATATTATAAATTATAGAGCAAATCATTTATTATATATTATTATATTAGAAATGTCTGGAAGTATAAAAAGTTCAATTTTTAATAAAGACAAAAATAATAAATTAACGGTTAATCAATGTCAACATTTTTTTAAAGATTACAATAATTTTAAAAAAGGCAGAGTAAAAAAAATTTTTAATCCAAAAACAAATAAGCAACTAGTAGATAAAGATAGAATAGAATTTATATACTTATACTGTAGGAAAAAAGTAGGATTAGACGACGATGTATCTTCGGCATCATCTTCAGTATCATCTTCTAGATCATCAGGTTCTTCGATAAGTTCTACTTCTTTAGATAATGAAATACTTTTAGATTCTTATTCTAAAGTTGAAGATATTATTGAATTGCCCTTAAATGATATTGTTAAAAATAGAGAAATTATTTCTAACTTATTTTCAAAACCTATATCATTAGATACTGGTTTATTAAAATTAAAGGAGTATCTAGAAAAAACTGATAGAATGCAAAATATATATGTCGATGCTTATTATAGATTTTTAGAAGAAATTAATAAGTTAATAAATGAAATCTATTATAATAATACATTTGCCGCGGACTTACTTACTTTAAAATATAATTGGAAAAAGGACTATAAATATAATCCCTTTGAAATTCATGAAGATAGCAGTATAGAGGAGTCCGTTAAAAAAAATGCCAAAGATTTAAAAAAAATGTGGGTAAACATCAAAGATCTCAACAATGATATCAGAGTGAGTGATTTCATGTTTATTACTTATAATGAGTATAAAAACATTATTACATATTCTGAAAATAACAAAAATCACAATGAAATGATGACAAATTTAGATAATAATAAATTTAAGTATTACGCTATACAATTTATTCTAGTACAAATCAGAGATGCAAATTCAAAAAATCCATATGTATATGATAATACTAATGATACTATTAAATTAATTGATAGATTATTATCTAAAAACATTTTTCAAACCACAAATATTTCGAAATCAGTAAGTAAATCTATAAGTTGGACTGGAACTCCAAGAAGTTCATCGAGCGGTCACAGTCATTTTCAATCTAAAGCAAATATAGTAAATTATAGAAAAAAAAAAGAAGAGTTAGTTGCAATAATTAATGATAATAATATTAATGATTCTGATCCTTATATGGTTGAAGAGTGGTCTGATATGCCTTTAAGAAAATTAAAAAACGTTTTATCTATAAAATACACAGATAGTAAAGGTAAGACATTTAGTTATGCTTTTTATGTAAGAACATTATATCAAGCGTGGAGAAAAGCAGTTAAATATAGTGAACCTTTTGTAAATCCTTATACTAGAAAGTTATTTACCGCAAAGGATAAAGATGATATATTAAATGCCATGATGATTTTATACCCTGGTATAAAAAGACCTGTATTAGGGTTTGGAAGAAATGATATAGTGTACAAAAAATATATAGGGGAACCTAATGTTATGTTCATACTTTTTAAATATGTAGTTAGAATACCAAATAATCAACCTTTATTGGTAGAAGTTATAAATATTGAAATTCCTCTTAGTTATGAAATTGAATTTCCACCAGAATATGTTCCGCAAATATTATTCGATAATATAGAGATACTTATAACAAATAATAAAATTTTTGGAAAGGATTTACCTCTTAAACCGTTGAATATATTTAATGAATTTAATAAGATGAGAATTTTAAATTTTCAAACTTATAAATACATCTTTGATAGTATTAGAAATGCTATATAAATTCGCCTAATTTTTAAATATATATTATTATACAGACCTGGCGATTAATCTGAAAAAGTCTAAATATTGTTCTTCAGTAGTAATATAAGAATTATAATATTTTGCAAAAGCAGGATGTAATTTAAAAGGTATTTTTTTGCCTAATATTATATTTCTATTTCCTTTTTTCATATTTTCTATATTGTAAAATAATATTGCTGGAGAATACTCTACTTGACTTTCATCATTATATAATTCTAAATTATTTATAATATTTATACACAATATTCTAATATAGTTAGGGTTTGTTAAAGTGCCTGCATTAAACCATATATTTATTCTCCAGAAATATATTCCATTTTCACGAATCATTTCTACATCTTGGTAATGGATATCTGAACGCTGTATACTATTTTTAGGTATTCCTATATTCTGATATTTTCTATCAAGAACATTTAATATATTACGTTCATCATCAACAGTAAATGGTACTCTTGTAATTGGGTTAATAAATTGTTTCCCTTTTATAACAGCATTTTTCCAATCAGTATATAAACTCTTAGCATAGAAAGCATATGTATATATGCGCCCATTTAATACATTTGATATTTTTACAACTAATTTTAATTTATCCATAGATAAATCTACCCATTTTACACCTAAATATGGATCCGCATCATTAACTGTTCTAGGATTATTCCCATTATTCATTATATAATTAACATATTCTCTTTTTCCTATTTGATTATATATAGTATTCATAGTAGCATCTATGTCTTCATCGTCGCTACTTTTGCTACCACTAGAACTGAATGACTTAGAAACATCAGGGTCGTTTATCATAAAATCCATATTTAATAATTTTCTCATTAATCTTTTACACGATACCATATGTTGTGCTATTTCAGGGTCTCTTACGGCATTATGTAGAACTAATCTGCATATATAATATAAGGTAAAGTAGTAGTATTTATTTTGAGCAAATCTTCTAATTAAATTATTGCCTGTCGCAGTAGTATAATTCTCATTATTAGTAAAATTTCCCATATTTAATTTTCGAGTATCATCAAATATTGCGCTTATAAATTCTTTTTGGCATAAATCACTGAATAGCATTATTTTATTTTTATTGTGTGTACCGAATGCATTTATAATCATTTTTGTAAATTCTCCACGATTAATAAATGGGTCGAATTTGGGTATCATAGATGATAACTGTGCAATATATAACCGATATTGATTTATATCTTGGCGTTTATTGTTAGGATTATTTAAAAATTTTTTTAATACTTTCAAACCCTTATTATAACTTATAGGTACCTTAAAAAAACTTTTTATTATTAAACGATTATAACTATGAGTTTCTATAGGAAGGTTTATAATTTGTTCTATATCATTTTCACTTAATATTTTTATTTCTTTTTCGTAATCTATAGATAAATCACTTTTTGAACCTGAAGACAATTTTGCCATCTTAGTTATTTTAGAGAGATTTGCCGATGATGAAGATTTAATGTTAAACATTTCAACGCATTTATCGTATATATATTTTATTTGCGACGCATTTTTAATAATCTTACGGGTCTTAGGATGTTTTATAGCGGATATCTTACCATTTATTAAATCGTTATAATCTTTTATAAATCTAGTGCATTGATTTTTATTTAATATATTGGTCTTATCTTTTATCACATGCGACATTTTACTAGTTACTGAATTCATTCTCTATTTATAATAAATAATTTATATTTATAATTCTATTAATTCATCATTTACATATCCTAATTCTTTATACTTTTCAAAACAATTTTTATACATATTGTAGTCTGTAAATCGAAAACATGCATAATCTCCTTTTTCATTTGTCATAAAAAAATAGGTTTTTTCCATATCTATATAAATATATAAATATAATTTTATTTATATGTATAAATGCTAAGTATTATTTCGCTAATTGTATATCTATATCTATTAAACGCTATATACATTGGGAGAATAAATCCGTATGTTAAAAAAATAGATAATAACGAAATGCCTTTATTATCAAATGTCAATACTGATATTAAAAGTAAACCAATAAGGAGCAAATTTTGTAATTTTAAATGCGATTGTTTCTTTTCTCATAGCGTTAAAAATGATAATATTTGCGTTCCTAATTGGATAAAACCTCTAGGATTATAATATGATATTTAATGCTTTATAAATTTATATGCTTAAGTGTATTAATCCATACTGTAAAATAGTATATTTTAAATGTAATTTTTATGAATATATTATATCATATAATAATATATTTATAGTATAATAGAATTATATTATATGAATGATATTATAGATAATTATAAAAAAAGATTAGAAGATAGCAAAAAGAAAACTGTAAATGGAACTTTAAACATAAATCTAAAAGATATAGATATTAAATCCAAAAATTTTCAAATAGCGGCAAATAATAATTATTATGATAAGAGTAATGTTCATGTTGAATTGAATAATAATTTTAATAGCATTAATATGGACAATGGACTAACCACTTTAAATATTGTAATTGTTATTAATAAAAAAATAATTTTATCTAAGAATATTCATAAATTAAATAATAACATAGATGATGTAAAAAATTTATTTAGTAATAGTGCAAATAATACATGTGGTTTTATAACATACATTATAAATTCTACTAGAAACCTATTTATTTTTTGTAATGATAAAAGTAATACAATTTCTGCACGTTTAAAAGACGATGACTTTAAATTTAAAGATATAACTAATGATTTTGAAAATGATAGTTTATTATATGAGTTATATAATAAAATTATTAAATTATTGGAAAAACACGCTGATACAGTCGCTAATTAAATAATATACTAAATATTAATATATACATATATATTAAAGGTTTTTTGAATATTATGAACAGGGGTAAATATGCATATGATCCTGCATATGCTGTAGATCCGCTTATGCGTAATGCTACTAGATACGTGACATCACCGCTTAGAACAGCGTATACACCTATGCCACCGTATCGTATAGCTTATACACCTACGCCACCACCTCGCCTTCTACCTCCTATACCTCCGGCACAACCGCGTCCTCTACCTCCTACACCTGCTGTATCTGCATCTATGGAATCTGCGCCTGTGCCACCACCTCGCCCTAGTAAACGTCATAATAGTGGTGATGTATTTGGTCCTACATTATCTTCATTTGTAGAACCAAATATATTACAATCATCCGTCCTTTCAATTCCTTCAACATTGGTGCCTACATCAATTGCCAATATTATCAAACCTCTTGAAGAAAATAAGGCAACGTCTGGAAATTCAGGTTCTATTACAGATCCTTTTAATACTATACCTAATGGTAATATCAAACCTCTTGAAGAAAATAAGGCAACGTCTGGAAATTCAGGTTCTATTATAGATCCTTTTAATACTATACCTTCTGGTAATATCAAACCTCCTGAAGAAAATAAGGCAACATCGGGAAATTATAAATACTCTTATATCATAGCAACCGATTCAATCAATGATACTAGTTCTACAAATGATGCTGATGAAAATTCTAATTCCAATTCTTATGAACCAAATATGCCTTTTAATATATTAAAAGAAAGAGTTAAATCGTTAAATGATGCTGGGGATAAAATATATGTTATTGTTAAAATTAAAAGTAAAAAAAATAAGAAAGATTTAAAATATAAAGATCAAGATCTTCCAGTTCCGGTTGTAAATAAAAGTATTAAAATTGATAATGCACCAATATATACAATATATAAAAATTATAAAAAAATACTAAATATAGAAAGAAATGCTGGTGAAGAAAGACTATATGAAGCATTAAATGATTTTAAAAATGCATGTGTCATAAAATACGGAGATAATTGCGTTATTATTTCTTATGCTAACGAAGAGGAAACTATAAAAAATAAATTAATAGATTTTGACGATACATTAGAATTATTATTTGATATTAGATTTAAAAAAGTAAGATTAGTCGCAATTCCAGGCGTTAAAGATTTTATTACAAAATTAGATGATAATGGGAAGATAATATAATTAAAGCGGAAACTGTAAAAACACATGATAGAAGTAGTACAACAACTGAGTCAAAAAATCATATAAATGTCAACAAAGAAGGTATGATAAATTATAATGGAATTGACATTCCACATACAAAAGAGGGAATTATAGATGTTAATAAAATTGAAGAAATAGGAAAACAAAAAAATCCTAATTTTGTTATAGATAGTCATGAAAGATCAGATCTAGACGAAATAAATATTGTAAACACTATAAATATTTTAGATGATAAAAATCTGCCATTGAATGCTAATGTACCATCAATGCATATATTAGGTGATATTATACCTAAAATAAAAAAATTACTAAATGGTACAAATTATCGCTTTCATTCTCCAAATTAGACTACATTAAGTAAAGAAGAATTAGAAAAATTTACAATTAATTTTAGTCGAATATAAAATTTTTACCATAATATCTAATCCTATTTATTTGTTTTTCACAAGAACTTTTTATACGATTCGCATATTCTCCTTTATCTGTTATATTTTCAATATTATCATAAGTATATTGTAATAATTCTAAATATTTTTTAATATTATTAATATTATCATTGTCAGGTTTACTTATAATAGCATTACATATAACAATCCTTGTTTTCAATTCATTTTTATAAGCTTCTATTATTTCTGTAGGAGTACCACTATCTGATATATTTTTAATATGATATAACCAATTTTCTAACTCTACATAATAAGTAAAATAATCCAGTTTATCTATCAATTTATAATAATCAATTACAAATTTTAAATAGCGATTTAAAGATGTAAAATTGTCTCTATTTTTCTGTTCTTCTAAATGTTCGCTTATATAATCTTTAAATATATCTACTAAAATATTAAATAATATATATATTTCTCCGCCATTAGGCGTATTATATATTTTTGCTATTATTTTATTATTTAGATTGCTATTGTTAGCAAAAAACTTTGCAAAATTTTCTTTAGAGTATACATATATGACATGTTTAATTTGATTATCTAAAGTATTTATTGATATTACAGTAACATCATTATTTTCATCTTGGTTATAATTTACATGTTCGTCCATAACTCTTTTGATATAATCATTTTTTTCTATAAAATATTTGAAAAATTTTATATTAATATTTCTATTAATATTTTTATCTTTGTTACCGAATATATCTTCTGTTGAACTATCATAAATCATATTAAAATATCCATTAAATCTTATTAATTTATCATTACTATAATTCCAAACATACTCAAATATTTTATCTTCATAATAAAATTCAGAATCTAAGTTTGAAGTTTGAGAGGGTAAACTAAATTGTGAAGAATTTTGAGAACTATCATCAAGGTTATAAACTATACTATCTTGCATTTCTACTTTGTTATATATTTTTCCGTCCATTTCAACTTTATTATTTCCCAACTCTTTAACTGTAGAAGAATTAGTACTAGATATAGTTCCAGATATTATTTGTCCAGATATTGGTTGTCCAGATATTGGTTGTCCAGTTATTATTTGTCCATTCACTGGTGGTTGTCCAGTTATTATTTGTCCATTCACTGGCAGTTGTCCTTGTATTTGTTGCTGTGCTATTACGTGGCTCAAAAATCCTCCCTTAATATTTGAAGCGCTAGCGTTTTTTTTAGCACGTTTATTTTTTTTATTTATTTTTTTACCTCCAACTGTAGAAGATTGAGTTTGATTTGCAGAAAATTGTCTAACATTTTTAATGTTATTTGGTGTTAATAAATTATAAAATTCGATTAGAGGTTTGTCATTTTTAATTTCGTGCGAATAAATTGTAGAAATCACATCTTTATCATCAATTTTATTCAAAATAATTTTTACATTATCTATGTCGCGTATAAAATTTAATGTTCCTCCACCTCCAGTAAAAACAAAATCTTTAACGTTTTTGGTATTATCAAATCCTAAATTTTTGTTATAAATATGGTCGAGAATAAATACCATTACAATACGCCTATTTTTTAATTTATTAGTAATATCTGGATTAATTTTTGTATTATTAACTTTTGATAATGATGTTGATAAATCCTCTATAGTTTTGTGTTCTAAATAATCAGGATGAGGATTAGTAGACTTATATAATTTTTCCAAATAACTCTTCAGAAAATTATAATTTTCTTCTTTATCAATTATATTTGAAGATAGTTTATCTATATAATCTATATAATCTATATATTTATGTTTTGTTGTTACTTTCGTAACAAAAGTACCTATATCTTTTATATCATCTTTTATACATTTTTTAATATCACATAAACCAAGAACTGTTTTACTAATATATCTACTACTATCTAATGTCATTATTGAATTAATATATAAAATATATAATTTAAAATTATCTAAATATTCGGTAGATATTGGTAGATAATGATTAATGATTATATATTGTAAAATTATATTATCATTTTCCTTAATATGTTTAAAATATGATATTAAATATGCTAATAAAATTTTATCTGTTTCATTATTATAATTATAATTTTTTTTAAAAATATCCCCCGGTGTATTGTAATTATTTAAAGATAACTTTTCAGATTTAAATGATGTTGATATATTATTATGTTCTGGAGATGAAAAATATTCATCATATACATCGCGTGTTAAATTATCTATATTTGATATTAAAATATTATAAAACATTACAGTACCAATAGGATGATCATAATACCTTTTGTGAATTTTACAATGATTAGGATCAAATAATGATATTGTAATAAAATCTATTATACTTAATATAAAACTAATAGCATTATCATCATATTCATTTTCAAACCCAGAAGTATATTTAGTATTTAATAAAAAGATTATATTGCTAAAATAAGGATTTTTTAAAAGATTTTGGGCGTATGAATGTGATGTAAAATATATTCTTAAAAAATTGAATATTTTTTCATTTTTTAATCGCTCCCTTATTATATTAAAAACTCCATTTGTATGTCTATATTGAGTAATATATTGAGTAATAGTAGGGTAACCCATACCATCTGTCTTAATAACATCTTCAAATATATAATATAATATAAAATCATTTAAATAATTTGTTTCATTATAGGTTTTATTATAGGTTTTATTTCTTATTTCATATAAATTTTCATCTATACCAAAATTAAGATAACCAGTTATATTTTTTTTTGTTGCATCATATATAAAATAATAAAATTTTATTATTAAATAATCAAATATATTAGATATTTGTTTATTTTTTTGGAAAGATGTTAAATATGATTTTAATGTTTCTACATTATTAAAATCAGTTGATTCTAATAATTCTTTAATAAAATCCTTATAATTAGAATCTTTATACTTATCTCTAAAAGTACTAATATTAATTCTTAATCTTTCTAGTGATTTTGGAGGTATTGGAAGACCCCTACCTATATTTGAAAACAAATCTACATATAATTTTTCTATTTTAGCATTTTTTTCATTAAATGTATCTAATTGTTTATTATATTGTCCTATAAAAACTTCTTTATACCTTATTAAAATGTCTTGTATTGATTGTGGTAAAGGTGTATTGTTTGTAGAGGTATTATCAGAAGAGATAGCGATTGAAGGTGTTTCTCCAATAACATCCTCTTTAACATCCTGTTCAGTAGTATCCGTAATTGCTAAAGGTATATCAAATTGGTCTGTTGTTTTATCTTTAAGTATATGACAAAAGAAACTTTCTTTATCTGATTTAAAAATACATAAATTATTATCACTTGGTTTAACAATTTTAGAAAACTCTAAATCATTTCGAATAATAAATAACTTCCCATTTATATTATCTTTTATATTTCCAGACATATAATATATATCTGCCATTATTTGCAATAGCAGCAATCTTAATTATTATATATATTTTATTTATTAATATTGATATATGCGTAATAAAATAAAAAATGACATTTAATAAATATATAAACGAATAAGTAGAGTAAGTAGTATAATAATATGGATAAGGAAATTGCAATTATTGCTTTACAAAAAGCAGTGGAAAAAAGAAAGAGAAGAAATGAATTAGCAAAAAAAATGAGAGAGAGAAGAGGTGAAGAATTAAAAGAAAAAAATAAAGAGTATGTTAGAATACATCGTGAAAAAAAGAAAAAAGAGTTAGAAGAAGCAATGTCTGTAATAAAAAAGGATGTTTTGCCAAAAGAATTACCTATAAAGAAGGATTTAATTAGAATAGAAAAAGATAAAGGAGAACTAATTAGCAGAGTAGATAGAACAGGTGTAAAAGGTGTAACAGAGAAAACTGCTATAAATTATATGAATAAGATTTCAGTAATACATAAAATTATATCAAAGAACGAATTAGACAAGGAAACACTAAAAAGAATACTGTTAGGAAATGAAGAAACTGATGATGAAAAAAAGATATTAAATAATATGGAATATATGAATAATATAGATGAATTAATAAGAATAATAGAAGATAAATATGATAATTTACAATCTAGAAAAGCATACATTTCATCATATTTAACATTAATATCATATTTGCCAAAAACTAAAAAAGAAGGATATGAAAAAATAAGGGAAAAGTTTGAAGAAATTAACAATGCAATTTATGGAATAAGAGGAGAAAACGAAAGAGCGGACAATGAAGAAATGATTGATAGTTTTGAAGAAGAAGATATACTTAAAAATATGGAAGGGTTAAAGATGGAAGAAGAAATTATATATATATTTTATACATTACAACCACCTAGAAGAAGCGAAGATGTATATTTGATAACTATAAAAAATAATTCTGAAAATTTAGATAACAATACCAACTATATTATAGTTGATAGTAATAATAATCCAGAAGAGTTAATTTATAATAAGTACAAAACTAATAAAATATATGGGAGACAGATAATAACATTGACTAATAAAATATTAAAAAATAAGATTAGAGAATATATATATATAAATAATTTAAAAGAAGGAGATAAATTGTTTAGAAAATTTAGCAGTCCTCAGTCATTTGGCGTTGCAATAAAAAGAATATTTAGTAAGATTTATGATAAAAAAATAACTTTAAACAACATAAGACACTCATATATAACTTGGGAGATGAGAGAGATGCGTAGTGTTAATTATTTATCAAATTTAGCGATGATGATGGGACATTCTGCAGAAGAGCAACAATTATATAAAAGAGTTAAGTAACAAAATATTATACTCTATATACTTTAATTATTTTTTGTAATTTCTTAATATAAGGAATAATAAATAAACCTATATAGGGATGGATAATAATAATACAAAAATAAGAACAATAGATATATTTATATAAAACGAGTACATAATTTTATTTTTTCTTAAAATTTATAAAGTTATAGAAAAATTATAGAAATTATAAATTATGTACTCAAAAAATAATACTTAAATATATATAATAGTAAAAAATATAAATAAGAATATGTAAAGAATAACAACGATATGTTGCAATAGGATATGCGATGGGTTGCAATAGGATATGCGATGGGTTGCAATAGGATACACGATATGTTGCAATGGGTTGCTAAGAATACCAAAGTATATTCACGATGACCCGCCACCTACTTACTCTACTTATGCATATATCTAGGATATGCAATGGGTTGCTAAGAA
>Ga0102865_1000379_pt1 | contig 12031 bp, 13 predicted proteins | sample Colrivmet1449C02_FD_78440 | JGI IMG/M metagenome (GOLD analysis project Ga0102865, IMG submission 78440) | Estuarine microbial communities from the Columbia River estuary - metaG 1449C-02 | ecosystem: Environmental > Aquatic > Marine > Intertidal zone > Estuary | place: USA: Columbia River...
ATAAAAATAGTAGTTCTCAATAGAGATTGCGTATATAAGAGATGTAATGATTCCAGAATTATAGAAGTAGTAAAATCTTCTAGACTTGTTGCCTGGTAACGAATAATTGTTCATTCAGTAGATTACAACAATTATCTATTCAGAAAAAGAGCGTAATGAGAATGTGCGTGCGTATAAGTAGATGCTGGCTGATATATAGTTGAAGAACCCAGTTGACCAGGATTAATTTAAACATATAGAGAAACTAACAAAGTTGTACAAGGCAAACTTCATATAGTAAGGATTCGTTGGTACGTCTGCGGGCTTTTATGATCCGATATAGACAACGGGAGAACTTTTAAAGTTAATCGACATAACCAAAGATGTTATGTATTACAATATGGATAATGATGATGATCCTGACTCGTTCTTCTTAAAACAAATATATAAAGACATTAGGACTCATCCAGATAAGTTCACTCTTACGCATTATTAAAACACTCGACTCTTTGGTGAGCCTACCGAGGATTTTAACAAAAATAAGAAAATTTCCTTCGTTGGTAGAAGTGGAAAAAACCCTGATGAATTATATCTAAGGTTCTCTAACATGTCAGCAGACGCACAGCTGGTCTCATATATACAAGCGCAATTTTATAACGTCGGGATAAGCCTCATGGAGTAAGCGTTTGGTGGAACTGAATTAATGAACTAGTTATTGATTGGTAGTTAACCGTACGTTGCATTTGATATAGACCTCCTCAAAGATATAGATGAGAATATTATAGATCTAGTGGTCAAATAGTAAACTCTACATAGCTAATCATTAAGAGGACTGCTTGACTCGAACGTTGCATACGAATAGACAGTAAAGAACCTACTATCTGATCCTACGTTAAAGGTGACACCTAATAAAAAATTTGAGGAACTTGTGATTGGTAATTCAGGGAGTGGGAATGAGAAAGAGAACGAATAGCTTAAGATGATATAATACTCAATGATAAACATGCCACTTTACTGGAAGAGTTTGAAACTGCACGCTGATACGGATTTGTTGAACTAATCATATGCTTGATTCGAATAGTATGGACCTGAAAATCTTTCCGATGTGTGGAGTATTGTGCAATAGTCAATTATGAAGGGTGTAAATACGGGTCTTGAGCACTTTGGGTTAAGAAAACCTGCACTGTTTAGCTATAACAGGTATTATGGACTTACCGCACTTGATACTTCTTAGACATTCAATAGTAAGTATTAAGAAAATCTGTCAACAATTAACGTGAACGGTATTTGGTATCCGAACGGAGCAACGTACATACATAACGCGATGAACACATAGAATGATATATCTTTGCTTATTGACTAAGTGAAGACATAGTAAACACACTTAAATTCATACCTTGATATTATACAATCGAATCAAATCGATATGGATGCGTACAACACCTATGCTACGGCTTTGTTAGGTATTATCGGTCTTGGTGTAACTGTTAGTACGTTAGTGAAGGGGCGTAGGATCGCTAGATAAATCTAGTAGAAGCGCAGAACGAAGTAGATGTTGGATAAAGCATCTTTCATCGTAGAACAACAAGGCATAGTGGTGTACAACCAGACTTAAATGCCCGCTGCGAGTGATCTTGATAAAGTGTATGATTTAATGAGACGCGCTGTGACCGTTGACATTCAACAACGTTGGTAGGTGGATGATATAAAGCACACTATAGTCAACAACGTTATTACTAACTTCATCAAAGGTCTTATCAATGGAGTACTGAATAGACTGATTGGGTATTAACTAAACACGACTAACTCTAGAGAGAGACATTTCTCGGAAACTCTAACTGATATGAAGATCAAAACATTAGGAACTTATTATGAAAATACGAATGTTATGGATATATACAGATTCGCACAATAGGGATTAGACATGACACAATTTGCATCTAAAGCACCAAGCATGTTTTTCGATGTGTTGTATGAGTATGGTAAACGTAAAGATGTTACCACATTCTAAAAAAAGGTGTTTAATGAATTCACTGCCAGAATGAACGATAACTAAAAGAATGAGCTCTCAGATATGTTGAATTAGGGAGAACAAAGATTCGAGTAATTGTTGAAAGATTTGGAGAAGGCGTGGACGTTTAATGATTTTATTAACCTTTAGTATGTGTACGATACAATGCTAGAAGCCGAAGATTTACCTAAACCTGAAGTGTACATACATTATATGGGCGATATGTTGGAAGATACTTAGAAAGCGGCAGAGGATAACAAACGTATATAATATATAGACATAGAAGAATAAAAAAATCCTGTGGACTACTAAACTTTAAGAGCCGTTAAATAGCAACCACGTGGTGTTGTATAACAGTCCCGTTAAGGTGACAGAGTCATAAAAAATATATCACAAAGCCTTGATCAGTTGAATTAAGAGTCTTAGCAGCAGCAGTCGAGGGTGGATGATATACAATAACTATAAGCCGTGTCTGAGTAGAAGCCGAGTGTGAATGGTACACAATACCTATAAACTGAGATTGGTGATCAGGAGAAAAGGTAAATAGGGTAAGAAGCTGACTAGCTACAAGATATGTTCGCCGTTGACGATTCTTGGTACAAAACACTATGGGATGATTTCGGACTATTATGGTAGGAATAGGATGACTTATTAGTCGAACCAGTCTACTAATAAGAACAGAACGACTAGTCAGTCTACTAATAGTAACAGAACAACTACCCAGTCTACTAATAAGAACAGAACGACTAGTCAGTCTACTAATAGTAACAGGACGAATAATAGGAACAGAACAACTACCCAGTCTACTAATAGTAACAGAACAACTACCCAGTCTACTAATAGTAACAGAACAACTACCCAGTCTAACCTATAAATAAAGACCTCTTTTAAGAACTACAACCTTATAAGCGTTCCTAGCTATATCCTCCTCGTAGTACATTAGTCGAACCTATGAGTTAATAACAGAAAAGAACTTATATACTTTTCGATGGTACTAATGTATTAGACTAATTTATGGATACAAAACCGTAAGAGTAGAAAGCACCGACTACAATCCGGGATACGGTATTGTAAAAACAATCGAAAGAAGTCTACAGAGAGGTCTAGTAAGAACTAGAGGAAGAAGTCTACAGAGAGGTCTAGTAAGAACTAGAGGAAGAAGTCTACGAGGAGATGTAAGACTAAGAGGAGACGTAAGACTTGATATAATAGAACAAAGAAAGGTAAGAGGAGTAGAAACAAGATTTCCAAAGGATAAAAAATGTGACGGTACAAAATATTATGAAGTAAACTGCTAGTTCACCATAATTAAACCCAGTCATAACCACTATACCCACTCCACGCTAAACAGACAAACCACCCGAAGAAGACATACGTAGTGTATTAAAACGAAACGAGAGAGATGGGTAAGCAGACACCATGATCCAATCACTACTACTGTTGATGGTGGGCTAGATGGAGAGTGATCAACACTAAAAAACATACAGAGAAAAGACATAAGTCATGAGATCACTAGTCATCGCAGATCGTCACATCCAGAAGGGATCAAAAACAAGGAAGAAAAGACTACGTAAGAGACAGCAAAAGATGGTGGATAAGACGACTCAACCATTGTTATCGAAGAAAGTGCTAAACGATATAATCAAGTCAAACCTTAGAAAGGTTTTTTTGAAGCGAGTACCTGTTGTTTGATCTCTTCTATTTCCTTAATAAAGTCCCATGAAACCTATTCAATCTTCTCACTACTCTTCCCTTTTTCAACCAAGTTAGTCATGTATCTAGCAGAAGCAATCTGCAGAGCCTCTGGATACTCAGGTCTGAATCGTTTGTAGTACTCAAGACACTGATCGTAGTTAGTGACTGTATTCCAGAACTGCGCAGCTTCTTTACGCATTTGTTCTGAGGACTCAATAGTCTAGAATGTAGGCTTTCCGTTGATCTGGTTGAACTGGTTCGCGCGGTCTTCGAAACCACTTACGCCTACAGGATGTGATTACATTTATAATTATAATGGATAGACAAATACCGCGATCTATACAGTACTCGGACTTAAGACCAGAGGTTATAGAGAATCAGGTCAAACTCATCAGATTCACACCATAAACGAATATCTAGAATTAGGTACCAAACGATGTTGTGAGGTTTTAGTTGATAGGCAATGGTTTCTTAGACCCTTATTCTACGTATATCCACATGGTAGTCGATTTCGGTAAAGAAAGTGAGAATTTCACACCATACATTCAAGATAAGGTACATCAAGGTAATATGAAACTCAAGCAATACTGGGAAAGCGTCAAATAACAGTCCCACTAAGGTATAAATAATGGGTGGCACAATTCACACCTATCGTATGATCAAGTATAATAGGAGGTAGGATGTCGTCTTGGTGCAGGTATCTTGTCATTCGAAAACATTGTGTAGACGACTTACAGAGATGGATAATTCAATACTCAATCAGTCTATGTGGAAGGCAAAAAGATACAAATGGTGGGTAAGATAGGAGCCGACGGTGAACTGGCTACATACGCTGCGGCAACGCTGGCTATTGATAATCTACTGGCCTAAGTGGACAATATCACTATGCCAGCTGTGGAGGAAATAGATGTTAACTTAACTAATGATGTGTTTAAGGACTTGGGATTAACCGATTACTTTCAATACTAAGGCGTTACTTCAGCTGGTGTTAGTGTCAAATATCCACAAGTAGAATTGCTAGCACTACCTGACCAAGGTGAGTCACACCTTTCTGTTCCCATACCAGGCGCTGAATTTAAGATGCTAGACAGAAGCGCACATTCGTTCATTAACAGACTAGTAATCCGTTCTCAAGGTACTGAAATTGAGAGGATCGAATAGTATGATGTAGTCGCAGCAATGTTGAATGATTTGATCTATTCGAACGAACAAGCCTAGTTCCACAGCTTTGAAGGGTTTGGAGGATCACCATACATTTAAAACGAAAAGTACAGTTCGTATGTATAACTTAACAGAAGCACCATGGCTCATTCTACATAGGGACCTAGAGGTAGAGTAGGTGAGAGAATTTGGGGGTGGGCCTTTGCTGCTGTAGATGATGCTGAATGTGACTATAGTCATCATGCAGAGCATACCTTTGATCTGACTGATTCTTCTAGTGATGCATCCTCTGTAGGACTAGAAGTGTTAAGTGACAGTGTGTCTGTTATCTCTAGAACGCTACCTTCTCCAACCAAAAACCTAGAATAGCTTATTAACGGGTACGGACCTGGATTTAACACTTAGATAGGAAGTGAATAGTTGATGGCTGATATAACAAACACCCACTTTTTCTACAATAGATACGAGATAGTTGCCACCATTACGTAACTCTAATTTAAACCGGCTATGATTGCTCCTTTGATAAACGGTAAGCAAACTGCAAAGAACCTAGGACGGTTCCGTAGAAACGTATTCGAACAAATCTTCCTTAGAAACTAGTACCACCCTTTGGCTCAATTCGTAAACAGGTACTCTGCAAATAAATACACAGATGTGTTGTCTATGACTCTGATTGAAGCGTTCTCTGATTGTAACGTTAACTTCTTCAGAGCGGGGAACTACAGGATGATTCCGCTAGGTTAGCAGATCTATGAATTCGTCATCCCGATTTACAGTGGTTTGATAGGTGTGTTGATGCCTGAAAAGAAACTGATTCCAATGTCGCTAATGCCATTAGAGGTTGATTTCACTCTGAACCCTCATGCTTTGATCACAGCTAATAGTAGTGGGTATGGAAGTAAACTCACGAGATTGTACACGATGCGCAAGATGGAAGTGTACTCACACGTGGTATTCTTTGAATAAGAAGTGCACAGAAGCATGGAGAGCATTGTAGCTGAGCATGGGTTGTTTATTCATATGAATACCTTTTACATGGCACCAGTGACTCTACACGCGACTGATGATGTTACAAACAACATTGCAATCAATCTCCATTTCAAGAACATCAATTCTATCCACATGGTCAACATGTATACCAAATACCTGACAAGTCCTACAGTCAGAAAATTGCATTTTTGTTCACACAATCTGAGGAGCTTCTAGATCAGGAACGGAAGTGACTTGATCCCTAGCGAACCGCTGAACATCTAACCGTCTACGAGTGCAGTTGAAGTGAAACACAGTATCTAGAGCGGAAGGATGTCAAGGATATTCATTGAGTTGTTGAAGTCGTACAACAAGATGCACGACCCGTTGTGTGACACAGCCCTTGACATGGGTTTGTGTTACTAGCAAGACAACTATGCAGATACGTCTAGTCGTCAAGTAACTGACTATGACGTTAAAGGCACTACGTTGTTTTCAAACAATGTTTAATTGTCTGATGTGTATATCCAAAGAGCACTAAAAATTGCATAAAGGACTATTGCTTATGAAACTAAATTTGGAGCATAGTAGTGTATTGACAACTACGATATAAGTTCTAATCTTGGTTTAGGGACTGTATATAGGAAACTAGACTACTAGTAAGCCAGAGGTTTCTTACGAGCCGCCAGAGCAGCAGGGATTACAAAAGTAGCTAACAGGACTGGAGTATCAGCAAGAGGAGCTTGGGGTGTGAATCCAAATCACATTTCGATCAGACCTAACATATTCTTCCTCCCTTCAGTAAACGAAAATACGGCTTAGGATGTAGAAATTTACGGTTTGTCGGCTAGACTGCTAAGTGACAAAATATCAAGATTCAGCGCAATGGTGGGGAGATGCCAGTACGCCATTTCACTCGAAGGAATCAACCTTGGATCAAACGCTTAGCTGCTGTGTGGAAAACGTGGTATGATTCCTTTCGACATTATGGTCTAGGGAACCAAGAGTGACAAAGTCTCGTCCATGTCGCTTGTGTTTGCCAAGTGCGACTTTATTGTCTACATTAGACCAGACTTGGTGGTGACAGTGTTGGGAAGATGATTAAGTTTATATTGTTAAGTAAAGCTATTACTATGTCACTAGGTTCATTCTGTCCTCTGTCTCTTTGCAACAGACTCCTCCTTGAACTCTTCGTTGTCAACAAGTGGCTGCTTCTTCACTCGTTCTGCATAGGTGAAGATCTGCTGGACGTCCTTGTAGTTCTTCTGGATCTTATCTGAGCGACGAGTCGGATAGTAGGAGAACGTGTGAGTGATCGGGTTCACTGTCTTTCCGACGTTCTACGAGTTCCTATAAGCCGCCATGATCATGAAGTTCTGGATCCAGTGGAACTTGCGATTAAAGCTCGCGACCTGGATCCTCTTGAAGACGCCGTCATAAATCGTTTCAGATCCCAAGAGAGTCATCAACTGTGCCTTTCTCGTGTTGTTGTCACGAGTCAAGACAGGAGCCAAGAAAGCGCTGTAATCCGACAACATAGCCGTGGTGCTCATATATGAAATGAGATCGTCTTTGTATTCTTTTTTGAAGAAGTCAGGGTTCAACTTGGATGCACATATATCCATCCTCGTCTGGTTTACAGAATCGACTAAGGAAGTCAAGCGAACACGAAGAAGATGTCCAAGTCCATACCCAAGATCCATGAACTACAACTACTGCAACATGAAGGCGTAAGTCAAGTTGTATAAATGTTACTTCTCATGATCAGAAGACTTGATCTCTGACTTCTTAATGTCCCCCAAGGTGTTGTCCCACTCTACAACATTTTCGAATCTCTTGTTGAAGATATGGAGAGAGGCGTAGTAAACATCTTTGACTGCCTAGTCCTCCAGTCTATTCACGTTCGCCCAAGGCTTGTTGTACTTGGCGTTGTTGGAGAACTGATAGATTTTACCAGTGGTAGTGTGTCTAAGATAAACGGACACAAAACCATTGTAACCACCAGTGGCAGCTCCGTACAAGACAAGGTCCCTGTCGTCGCAGAAGCTCTCACCAAAGTACTCATTGGCAGAGACCGACTCCAACGTGACAACCTGGTAAGATTCTAGGTTGAATTAAACATCCACTCGAGCAAGAGTAAAGAGATCCTTAACAAACCTCAGTTGTACGTTGAGATCATTAAAGTCAGTCCTTTCACCGTCCTTAATGTTCTTAATAAGGATTGGTAGACCCCAGTGCTGGTTTTCGTAAAGACCCGTGATGAATGAAATGAACTCCAGGAAATCATCGCTGATCTTGTTGAAGTCATTGCGCAAATAAAAGTATCTGTCATTCTCACCAGTTGAATTCAGAGTCATGTACAACAAGTCGACTTGATCCTTGTGGATACTATTCAGTTTGAATCGTTTAACGATGGCATCAATGAATGTGGAAGGAATCATGTACTGGGTGTACTTGTCGCTGTCTATGATATCCTTCAGAGTCTGAGGCTTAGACCAGGAAACAAGTACGTCAAACAAGGACGTGTACAAGGGTCTTTTGATCAAGACAGAGCCAGTAACCAAGAGACAGGCATTGTCAGTCTAGTTGGCGATTTTAAGTTTGTTATCGGTGGTACGGACGATAACACGTTCGATGTTTGGGTTTGTCTACCCTGTACACACACGATGAAGAGCTGTGAGGACCACCAAGAGCTGCTGCTACTTGTAATCTGTCGTCTGCTTCGATATCATGTACCTATCCTGGAAAGTACCAAAGGTGGTAGGGCAAACGTATTGTTCTTGAGGGAACGATTACCACACGAAGTTACCAGCCTTGTTCTCAATGCGTGAATGCTAGATGAGACACGTTATCTGGTCGTACCGGGTCAGGTTTTCATTCTGCAGTTTCTACAAATTGCTCTGAATGAAATAACCAATTTCGTCACGATTGGTCTTAGTCTTCTTCGCGTTGGAGTAGTCGATAGCGGCTCTACTCACTGTGTACGCCATCCAGGCCTTGTCACTGTTGGGAATGGATTCCCAAGGACCAAGTCGGAACTGAAACGTTGTAGCAAACGCAAGTTATCTAGTGCGTCTCTGAATACATTAGTCGTTGAAGTCGGCGTAGTTGAAGGAGTCTTCTTCTTCTTCTCCTTCTTCTTCTCCTTCTTCTTCAGCATCACCAGCACTGGGGTTGAACTCTGCTAAGTCCTGTGAGTCTTAAGCTGCTGACCCCTCTGACTGGAAAGGCTAGGGCTTGTCTAGATCGACTCCTTCAGTGCGGGACTACTGATCTATGGACACTAGACCGAATTACTGTTCACGAGGATTGATCAGATCAAAAGCCAGTTCTTGGTTGTCCATCACCATAGTGTTGTATTTGTAAGTCATATCCGAGGATTTGGGGGTAGAGACAGCGAGGCTTTGATTCGATACTGCTTTTTTATTCTTGGGAAGGTTATTTCTGGTTGGCATTGGTTGGGAGCGGGTTGGCGAAGGTTTGTTTTTAAAAGTAATTAACCAAATTTTGACACGGTTTTTATACTACCTAGGAATAAAATTAACCAATAGAAATTTAGCACGTGTCAATCGAGAATCCGTATCTTGAGTTAAGATATGGGTAATAGAGTATATTGAGTTAAGATGTGGATAATCAAGTATGCACCAATACAAAATTGACACGTATGCAAGTGCATGCACATAACAGTTTGTTTATCATTTATATTTATGGAAGGAAAAGATTTAGTTGTGTAGTAGCAGTTCGTGTCTGAGTGTCAAGTGAACGGCTTGTGTCTGTTTGAGACCGATCCGAAGACGTGTATCGCTAGAATGGCGAGTGACTTGAGTGTAGTTCATATGGAGACTATTGGGACTATAGAGACGGGAAGTCACATCCGTCTGAAGTGGAACACCAAATTCGAAGACCACGACACTAGAGAAGCGCTGGCTTCAGTCTTGTTTGCTATGATGTCGCTGACTGAAGAGAGAGACGACAAGCACGTAATTTGCACAGTTGCAGTGGCAAGACTCATGGCTAACTTGAAGTACTTGTACAAGCAAACTGGTCATGAGATTAAGACGACACAGTCGATCGGAGAACTGAGTGAGGAGAACAAAAAGATACTTGAGAAGGCGTTAGAAGAATAGAAGAAGGAAGGAAAGTGATTAGTCATTAATCCTATAAATCAACTACATTCTCAATGGCATCTTGGTAGTGGTCGCGTGCAACGTCTATGTACGCGTAGTAGAAGATCCCAAGGAGTCTGGCGAGTTGTTAGACTATATGCAGGATTCTGGACCTGGTCTCTTAGTCTAGTACGTGGTATCTAGGCTGAGTCATGTAGAAGCGAAGGAATTGATAAGCACCTTCGAGGTTCTATACCTTGTGTCTAGGAGATTGTTCTACAGGGTTCGACTAGAATGTGAAAGCATCGTTGGTATGGTCAACAGGCTGATGCCAAATCTGCTCCCCGTAGTACGTTTCTTCCATCCAACCAAGGAACGAGTGTGCGTAGGAATTGCTAAACTCTTCACTCTCGAACGTCATGTAGGCAGCAGGGACTTCATCAAGGAGTCGAGCTTCAAACTAGACAGCAATGCTGTGTTGTTCGTCGACCCATTCTGCGTAGCGGAGATCGTGTTGGCGGTGTTGCTCTACAGTGTTATCCCAGATATACTCACCATAATCTGGAGGCGGTCCGTAGTAGGTAGGGGTATGTTCGCCTATCGAATGGGAATCATCTAAGATGTGGTATTCACGTTCGAGGTGATTCAGGTGAGGGTGATCCCATCCTTGCTGATCTTAATCGTTATTCATTTAAATTATAGCAACCCCAAAAACCCTGTAAAATTATTTTTTTTTTGGAGTGTTAAATTATAGTATTTACTAGGGAAGAAAAGGAGTGTCGAAGAGGTTTGGGGTTTATAATTATTTTTTAGTCAAATTAGTTTCATATACTTAGTCTTTCTTTTTTTTGTGACTGTACTCAGTCTCTTTGGACGTTGTCACAGAGCTGTCTGAATGCAGTGTCGATGGCTCGCTCCAGTACAAGGTCGTTCATCGCACCGGCCTCTATCACCACACGGGCTTCTGAAGTGATCAACCCAAAGCTCACCCGCAACGAGTTGAGTCGCTACAGCAAGTCGCGGCCTCTGTAGAGTCTCATGAGAGGGAGAAGTCGAGGGATGGTGTAGGGAGGAGGAGGCAATGAGGCAAGGAGGCGTTAGTGAGCGACATCGATCGCACCAGTGATGTGTTCAGGGTACACGTGTCTCATCGCGTTGCGTGCACGGATCCAAGCAACTGCACCCATAAGATCAACACTAACCATCAATCTCATAAGCTAGTCCAAGCAATCTTGACCCCGCCACCTGTTCATGACATCGTTAATCATATCGCGGGTAACCTGACGTTGGCGGATGGCTGGACCTCGATTGCCAGCGATAGTCTGGAGTGTGAGTATCGCGATGTGACATTCATTCTCTAATTGATCGCGAGGCATGAAGGCTACATCTGAACGACTGAATAAGTCTCTAAGAGGGAGATGACCACCGAGCAAAAGAAGACGTTAGAGCTGCAAGAGTCTCTCTACGGGCGGGTGTTACGTAGCCATATAACACATGTGGAAATTGATAACGGTCGGACCAACGACGAGGTTCACTCGTTACAAGGGCATCTGCTGAGGGACCTGGATACTGTCCCACGTACCTTCATCTTCGTCGGCTGGGACATCGAGTTGCTCGGTAGGAAGAGAACGCTCAAGACTCTCACTGAAGTCACGTTCTCGGTCTCCGCGGTTGAACTACCAGTAGTGTGGGCGGTGTCCCATGATGGGAGCCCATGATACAGTACCGATATCATAATAGTCGGACTCGGACTCGTATTCGGATTGGGATTGGGATTGGGGGTTGTGTACGAGTGCAGGAAGACCGGCTTGGCGTTGACCTGCGTAGTCGAGGGAGGAGGAGGGGGAGGGGTGGGACATTGCGAAGATGTAGATTTTATTTAATTATAAACTTGCGGTCGCTTATATAGGGATGGTCATTTACCGGTCGGTATGTTTTGGTTTACCGATCATCCATATCTCAAATCACAAATAATTATTATATCCATATCTCAAAATAAAGTTACCTTTCCGCCATCTTTAATGTAATATTATAATTACCTTAATAACTGTAATAAGACAATTAATCAAGATACGGCTAATTGTTAAAACTTGGTTAATCCAAAATATGG
>Ga0102865_1000381_pt1 | contig 11997 bp, 4 predicted proteins | sample Colrivmet1449C02_FD_78440 | JGI IMG/M metagenome (GOLD analysis project Ga0102865, IMG submission 78440) | Estuarine microbial communities from the Columbia River estuary - metaG 1449C-02 | ecosystem: Environmental > Aquatic > Marine > Intertidal zone > Estuary | place: USA: Columbia River...
TCCACCAAGAACAAACCATTGTTGGTTGCCATCCATTTGCGACCGCCACCGTCTACACAAATGTCGTTGATGGTCTCTTCACCCATTAAATATCCAACATCTCCATCTTGCTCCACGATGTAACGATCCACTTTGGGTGAAACAAACAAAGAACTCGAGCCGGAGTATACATTCAGACCCTGGTTTGTGCCTATCCAAGTATAGCCCAATTCATCACATTTAATGGAAAGTACTTCCGGGGAAATCAATCCCTGCTGAGTGCCGATGTAAATGCTACGATCATCGCTAGCGGCATCAATGGATTTTCCTTCATCGAAAACTTGGATTCCACCGGTTTGAAGAATCATCCATTTGCGATCAAGGTAGTCAATACTAAAATCGCGAACTTCCCTACAAGCAGCTGGTACATTTACGATTTTCCAAACACCGGATTTGGTATAACAGAACAGGGGTTCATCGGAGCCGAACGAAGCAATCCAAATATTTCCTTTGCTATCCTCAGCGATTCCTGAAACTTTGATCAGGTTGATGGGCGGTTGTCGTTTTAAGGGTGAATTGGTTTCATCAAAACGATTGATCACCACACCGTCTTTGATCACCAAAATTCCATTCGAATGGGTCGCGGCCAAATACCAATTTCTCGATTTGATATATTGTACGTAGGTGAAATCGTACATGTTGGTATTGAAAGGAGAGGAAAGGTTGTTTTTCCAACCGTATTGGGTGTATAGGTAGAATCCGGCGTTATTAAATGCGTTTCCGAATGTGGAGCTCACGCCCCCTGCGGATGCCAACACCTCTGGTGCATTTTGCGTCATGCGGAAAATGGATGGATCGGCAGGACCGTCGGGCATAAAGGCGATTTCCCCCGCTGGGTCTTTTTTGATCACGCCCGGTCCGATGCCAGTGCAGAACCAAAATAGACCATCCTTAAATTGGGTGATCCCAGAAACCAAATTGATGGTTTCTTTTTTGTTACCGCTTCCATTTAAAGTAAGGATTTCGCCTTGTCGTGCGATGTGGGTTCCGAATTCATTGTTCCAAATTCGGGCAATAAAGCGTTTATCGGGCAAGAAAAGGCTCATTCCTTTGTTCCATTGGTAGACCATGCTATCCAATTCAAACAACAAAGTGCCATTGTATGGGGTTAAGTTTTTCGCTGCCCGGTTGTCTTCAATGGCCCACTGCCATTGGGTATAATCATTCAAATTGACAGAATTAGACCATTTGGCAAACCGTACGCCGCGTTCAGTACCTATGTAGATGGAATCGCCAACCACAGCCGAAGACAACACTGGGATTGCAGTGCCGTTCGGCCCGATGCTTGAATAGCTGTCATTGATTTCGTAATTGTCCATATCAACCACCAACAATCCAAAATAGGTTGAGATCAGGGCCTCGTTTTCATGGAAGCTCGCCGATAAAATCCGTTTATCGCCTTGTAGCAGTTTGTTTTTAAACCCTGGGATATTGAAAATAATGCGGTCGTTTTGGAGCAAATCGATGTTGCCATCCGAATACCCAATCAGCAAAAGATCGCGCTTGACATCATAGGCAAGGGCGGTTACTTCATTGTTTGCGAAACCCTCGTCTTTGCCGAGTTTTTCCATGTCGCTGTAATTCATCATCACCCGGAAAAATCCTTGGGATGAGGCGGCATAAACATATCGCTTACTTGACTCGCAAATGAGCGCGTTTTTGTAACTAAGATGAGTACGCCATTGGCCTGTTTGAATGAGTTGCCCTTGTGCTCCGCGGAGCAAGCCTAGTAGAGCGATCAATGCAAGCAGACACTTTTTCATGGGGATTAGTTGAAGGTGTATCGGGCTTCAATGCCGAAATCGGTAAGGGCGGTGTAAAACTGTGTGGCTACCTTGGGGTTCATGACAACACGGTTGTATTTCAGCGCCAAGTTGATTTTTTGATTTACTTGGTAGGTGATACTTGGACTGATGCGAATGTTCTGCATACCTGCGGTGTATTTGTTGACATTGAGATCCACCTTGCGAATCACCGTTACGTTGTCGGTAACACTCACCGTCATGTCGAACCTGAAATCGTTTGGTAAGTACACCCATCGACCATTTCTGCGCCAAGGCAAGGTAAGTCCTGTAGTTCTATAACCGGCGTTCAATTGGAATTCGTTGTTGCGCATTTCAGTGAGGTTAAACGATGCAGCGAACAATTTCAATACCCTTGATCGTTTGTATTCCAATCCAACCGTCCAGTTGTTCTTGGTAGTGACATTCAATCCAATCAACGGGAAGAATCCCTCAGAAATTGTGGCGTCTGCGATTTGAAACTTCGGTGTAAGATCTTTGCCCATCAGAAGCATTTCGTCTTCCGTATACCTTAAGTTCTGCGTGTAATTGCCAATCGAATATCGACCTGTATACGCGTGTTTGATGTTGATGTTGTTGAATCGGTTGCCCAAAAATTTGATCTTGGTAAGTCCATTGTAATTGATATTCCAGTTGGGTAGGGGTATGGTAGGGAAGCCAGAAATATCGCTGTATCCTACATCTTGCCCAGAATAGGTGCCATAGAACGCACCCACCAGCACATCTTGAGAGTTTTTACTGTAACCAAGAGGAAATTTGGTGATGGTGTCTTGAATGAATCCTCCCACTTGTTGAATGGAAAGGCGTTGTGCCACAGTATATCGGTTGCTCAACAATTGGGTGAAAACGGCATTCGTGTGATTGTCTGAGTTGGCGATGGTCGCATCCTTCACGAAATGGGTTCTGAAGAACATACCCGTTACATTGAAGTTTCCGGTTTGTGTTAAACCTTGGTCCATCCATTCAAACCCATCAAACTTAAACACCGATTGTGTTCCTTGGGTCATGTTTCGGGCGAAGTCTAAACGGATGCGGAAATTCTTAATCGGCTCAATGGTAACGTTGGCCGTGAAATTTTCGGTTTTGTTGTTGCGATAGAAATTCGACTGTCGAGAATCATTTTTTAACGCCCCCAAATCGGCAAGTTTGTACCGCAAGTTGGGGTCTTGCATACCGAATACAAATCCCAAACCCGGTTGCATGTGTTTGAAGTTGTTACCAAAATAATCAGGCTTAAAGGCAAATCCCGGAAGCTCTGTGTTTTCTTTCAACTGGTAACTGAAGCCTGCATTTTTTAACATACTCACAAAATTGCCTACAAAGATTTTGGCTGGGTTGGCTTTTTTGGTTTCGGAGGGTCCTTTCTGTAATGCGCTTTCAAACACCGGACCTTCATCGTCTGTTTTGGGTTTTGCCGGCGTTTCACCGACGGGTTTTTTCACTTTTTTGGGTTTCTCCAAATCGCGCAACCAGGGGATGGTAGAATACAATTGGGTGAAGTTCAACTGTCCACTCACATTGATATCCTGACCGTTTTGCAGACGATTTCCCAACGATTGGAAGGCTGGAGGTGCTTGATTCCATTCATAGCTCCCTACGTAAGTAACCGTGGTGTTGATCCAACGGGTGATTTTTAATTTACTGAAGGGGAGGGTGTATGTGGCGTTGACGTTTTGATAGAACTTGGTCATTCTGCCCAAACTCAAGAATTCGCGGCGTACAGAATCCAATTTGATTTCGTTATCCAATCTGCCATAGGGCTCTTGAATCCGCGATGTTACGTTGGCTGAATAGTTGATTTTGATAGACTCCGTCAACGGAAGGTTGGTGTTGAAATTTCTGAGGATGGTGAAGTTCTTGTCAAACAATCGAGGATTGACTTGTATGAACTTATTGTTGTTTCTGGCCTGCTGCTCGCTATACAAGCGGTTGGCTTGCATTTGGGTGCTGAAGCTGGATGGCGTAAAGTTGTAATTGAAATCGCGGATCAAGGCCAAATTCTTGGATTTGATCTTCTTGAAAGGCTTGTGGTATTTGGTATTCCTGTTGAACGTATATCCAACGGTTGCCTGGGTGGTTTTGATGAAGTACTCTTCGATTTGTTGGTTCCGGCGGTAATTGTTCTGGTAACTGTAGCCAAAGACGAAGTTGCTGGGCGACCAAATCTTGGGCAATTTTCCCATCGCAGAAGCCACACGCACGTTGTTGAAGTTGATACTATACAGCGAGTTGTATTCTTCCGCAGCTTTCTTCACTGCATTCCGGGTTGAAATATCAGCGATGCCAGAAAGAAAGGCTTTCAATTCCAAATCAGGATTCAATGGATAGTATTTCGGTCTTACGTAACTTTCCGAGTACCCGATATACATTGGGATACTTACACCCGCCTTCTTTGGGAAGAATTTACCCAGTTCTAAGTTCGATGCGATATCGTAGTTGAGGTTTGTACTCAAACTGCGATCGTTCAATTTCTTGTCAACATCGCCAAATCCGATGGTGCGAATGGTGCCACCCATGTTCAACTGTCCGAAATCGGCAAGCTGCATCTGTACATTGGCCAAAGTAGCATACCCCCCTTTGTTGGCAATTTCTTTCACCCGCAATTCATTGAACCAGGCCTCAAAACACTTTGGCGCATTGCTGTTGTTTTTGATACCAACCATCATCACTCGAAGGTTTCCTACATCGGGCAAGCCCATAACCGTGATTTTGCCTTTTCCTAAGAATTTGATGTAAGGTGCCGTCATTGGCCAAGCTGCATTTTGTCTGTCAATCTTCAAATCATAAAAGGAATCCAGGGCGAAATCCATCAAATTTTCTTCTGGCCAAACAAGTGTTTCCGCATTGCCTTGACCCGAGTTGATGATTCCCCTCGTCATCTTCAGCGGGATTTCATACTCGTAATAGTTCGATGTTAAATCTGTACCAAATCGAATAAAGGCCGACACTTCACCGTCTGCAATGTTGGTGTTTTGACTTTCCTCAGCATGGATAAACATCTGCATTCGTTTGTAGTTACGCGCATCAAAAGTGGTGGTTTTGAATGCTGCCCTGCTATCGCCGGCTTTCAATTCACATACTTGGAGCGACAATGACTGTTCGTTTTCAAGCACTGTGCCCAAACTCGCCATGTTTTGAACCCGATCAATCCCCGGAGGTGATACATATGCTACGGGCCTCCGACTGGTATTCTCTTCGATGTTTACGGTGCTTACAACAAATTTGGTCCCGTCGTTGGGATCCTGAGGGACAATAACTCCCGGCGTTTTTAAGCTGTTGGTATAACGGCGCCAGTCGGCACGAACCATGTTGATATAACCCAAGCGCAAAATGGCCGTGTCGTTGAACCCTGTCATCACCATACGCATAAAGCGGATGCTCTTGAAATCGCTGATATTACCTACTGCTTTTTCGAATTCACGGATAGGAATTTTCAATTGATACCATTTGATATCAAGTTCCTTACCATTGCGCAGTTTTGTTCTCTTGTCTACAACATCGGTGATGTAGTTTCTACCGATTTGCATATCCGCCGAATTGATTTTAATGCGATATTGGAAGTAATCCTCACTCTGGTTTAGTGTGAAATCACGGTTTACATCCTCATCAGAGGGGATAGGGGTACTTGACTTGGGCATACCTGCATATTTGCCCGTATACTGTTCGTTGTTGGAATTGCCCTGAAGGCCTTGGATTTTGCCATACCGACCCATGATATCGGCATCCAAAACATCGTAGTTGCTCTCTAAATAGTGCAGGTAATTGTCGTTGCTCGGGTCAGTAGATGCTTCCGCATAGTATTGTGAACCTGCACCAAAATTGGCTGCAATTTTCTTTAATAAAACTGAATCAAAGTGCTGTAACTCTTGCGCATCGTCCATGCCATCCAAGCCCAAATCTTGGCTTTTCAAGGTGGCTGGATTGTTGTCGAAGGCAAAATTGATTTGTGGACCGCTTGGCACAATTCCAAACACTGAAGTATCTGATTCAGTATTGCTGCTGGCGCTGGTTGGCAATCCGTTTTCAAACGATTTTCTGCGATCTGGTAAAATGTCTTCGCTCACGTTACCCAGGTGTAATAAAAACTCTCCCTTGAGATTGGGGTTGCTAATCATTGGGTCCAACATCCATATTTCGATGTAGTCAATGTTGGCGGCTTCGAAATCGTTTTGGTCAATTTTGCGCGTAATACCTGCCCAACTCAATGTTGGATTCAGCAACTGACCTTTGTCGTTGATGGCGGAAGGGTTGCTGTTGTAATTGTACAAGCCGCGAACGGTGGGACGGAAAAATAAGTCCAAGGTAGGCAGAATCGTAGGCGTTCCTTGAGGGAAATTTCGCTGCGGGAACAGTTCGCGCTGGTCTACTTGACGTTGGTAGGGATCGCTGAGTATGTTATCGACACGCTGCTTGATGTTGTCAGGCATATCGTTATCGCGATAAAATAACTGATCAATGGTGTAAAAGCTCAACGCAGCATGGTGATCCATCCACGTGATTTTATCGAAAGTCTTGGTGTCAGGGAATAAGTCCTCTTGCTTCTGGGGAATAGCAGCAACCACCCAGTTGCTCACGTTTTTTAAGTCGTTTGTCATTTCGGCATTTTCGAAGTCTTCTAAGTTAGAAACACCTCGTTGATCGCCTTGAGACTTATGGTTGTGTGGGAATATTTTGGCAAATTCACCGTAAGCCGTGATGTTGGATTGCTCTTTGGTTTCCAAAAATGGCAAGGCATCAATGATTTTGGTGAGGAATCGAGATTTTGAACTGTAAGCGACATCGGCACCCACGATGGTATTCAACAATGGCTCTTCGTTGAAGTTGGTTTTGGTGGTTAGCGGACGCTCATACATGTGCAAGGCTGTTCCGCCCACGATGAGTTTTTTGCTGAATTTGTGTTCAATCCGTCCACCCAATAGGGTTTTTTGTTGGATGTTAAAGAAACTCTGTCCGTCAGCACTTGCCCTGATTTCAGCACCCCCGCGAAGCAATCCTTCGTTGATGATTTTCACCCGGCCAAGGGCATAATCAACTTCGTAGTCCATTCCTTCCGTAAGCGGACGTCCATTGGCTGTTACACGCACAGAACCCCGTTGCAGGTTGGTTGTTCCCAGGAACAATTCCGCCCCGTTGCTACTCTTGTAACTTCCCTGCAGGAAGAATTTATTGTGTTTTACATCTTGTTGTGCCAGCCACTTCGTGCTGTCATACAAAGCATCGTAACAGTAATAATCGCCCAGGTCGTTTCTGCCGTTAAACTGATCCCTCAAGTAATCACCAAAGGGCTCGGTGACAGGGAAAATGATCCGAGCGTATTGGGTATTAACGGTGAGTCCTTCAATGGCGTCGAATACACCATCGGGTTTGGCTTCTTGCTGACGGTTCAACTTGTCTAATCCCATCACCCGAATCAAAGGGTTTCCATTGATCAGGTTGGGGCAGTTGGCATTGCCAATGGGTAAATAGTTATAATCGCCCCCAGTGGTGTCATCGGCATAGATCAAGTTCAGTTTAAAATCTTCCAAACTCAAACTGTAGGTGTTTAGCGCATAGATGTTCTTCATCATCAGCTTCCACATAGGCAAACGCGTTCTGATGGTATTGCCCTTAAGCATTTTCAAGAACAACAATTGCTGATTTCCGGGTGCCACATCGCGTGAAAACTCACCCACTTGAAATACTTCGCCGTTGTAGGTGTATTCGAAGGCAACAGCAAGAATCTCATCGTTGTTGAGGGGTTGGTTCAATGAGATATATCCCAACTGTGTATTGAGGCTAAATTCTCTCTCTGTCAATTGACGCGCATAGTTTAGCATGTCGAAATCCACCGTTTGCTCAAAGTTGGGCATGTTTGCGTATACCCGGTCGATGGCCTTTCCGGTGGAACGGGCATCGGGGTCATTGCTTATCTTGCTGTATAGGGTATTGGCGTCATTGCTGGCCTGGGGATTTGTGGATCCGCCCAATGAAGCGCGATAGGGTTTTGCTTCTCCCAAATCTTGGAAAGCCAAGATGTCACGAGGGGTTTCTACATTTGCGTTGCGGTTGGTAACCCAAACTTCTACGCGGTTGATGATTACGCCACTGGCCACGATGGGGAGGTTTTCCAACGATTTGTTGTAGTTCTCTCGGAAGAATTGCGACAAGAAAAAGTGCTTGTTTTGGTCGTAATTATCGGCAGTGATCTTGAACTCGTTCATCTGCGCACCACCTTTTAACACGGTTTCTGTACTTTGTCCTTTGTTTTGAGAAAATACGGTTTTGACGGTGGTTTTACCAAACTGCATTGTGTTTGAGAAACCAAACAAGCTGTTGGCAGGTTTAATCAATTGTGTTGGAAGATTGAGGTTCACATTACCCACTTGCACATCCTTTAGAATGCCATCGGGTTTCCCTTTCCATCCCAAATTGGTTTGGTTGTCGAATTCAAAAGCCGCTTCGGTATCGTAGTTGATGCCCAGTTTTACAAATTCACCCACGCTACCGTTTGCGCTAATCTGCATTTGCTGGTCAAACACAGGAACAAAATAGCGCTGTTGGCGTTTCGAAAAGTTGGGGTTCCTATTTACGTTGATGCTTCCACCCAATTTAACCATCGCACTACCATTGAGTTGGAAGTCGACACCCCCTTCACCAAATATTTTCGATACGGTGGGGTTATTCAGTTCAGCTTTGATTAGGTCGCTGACACCTTTGTTGTTTGGGCCAAGGGCATACGCACTCTGCGATTTGTCGCGGAAATATTGTTCGCGCTCAAGTTTGCCTTGCTTTTGGAAATATTCAGTAACTGAGAGGGTCTCACCAGTGGGGTAGCTCAATGAACCGAGCATCCTAAAGCCCTCGTAGCGATTTTCGCGTGCATTGTAACGCCATTCCGTTTTGATGGGGTTCTCTAAATCAATCTTACTTCCTGCTGCAGATGACTGGGCGATGCGGTATTTGAGACTGTTGGTGTCGGTTTGAGCAAATAGACGATTCGATGAGCCCGCCATTATACCAAGCAGCAACAAGCCTAGATGCACGATATTTCGGCAATAGCGCTTTGATTTTGCGTGAAACTTCATTCTTAACACTTCTATACGTTGCGTAGCAGTTTGGCGAATAGGCGTAAATTTGGTAGAATTTGCAAGTTACAATATTTTCAGTGAATTTTTTATCAGTTCTTCGATGGTAGCAGTGCCTCCCAAATCCTTGCTCACTTTCATCAGTGCCTTCTCTGCATTTGCCTTTACATAGCCCAAAGTGGTTAGGGCCGATAACGCTTCACTAAAGTGATCGCTCACTCCCGAAGCCGCGCTCAATGCCATGGATTTTTTCCCGCCCATCAACTTGTCGCGAAGTTCCAAAACGATGCGCTGCGCACCCTTTTCTCCAATGCCTTTGATGCTTTTCAATAAGCCAACATTGCCGTTCAAAATGGCCGATGCCAAGTCGTCTGGAGCTAGGCTGCTCAGCATGAGCATTGCAGTATTGTTGCCAACGCCAGAAACGCTGGTGAGCATACGGAACATGTGGCGCTCATCAGGATCAGAAACGCATACAAATTCATCGAAACCGGACTTTGGTTTTCTACCTTGAACAACAAGTCAACGAACAACCGGGCGTTTTTGTGTCCTTTGATCTTCTCGTAGGTTGTTAAACTAATCGCTGCGATATAGCCCAATCCTTGGTTTGAAATGACCACGTGTGTGGGGTTGAGCGATTCTATATTGCCTTCAATGAAGTCGTACATGGGTTAGTTTGTTTGGTATTTGCGTTTGCGATAAATGTGGTTTGCGACGCCAAAAATGAGCATGCTCAACAAGGGCGCAATGATGTTGAACCACTGCCAGTAACTCCGCTCAATGCGGGTTTTCTCGGTATCTAACAAGCGCAAAGTCTTTTCTTTGGCCCGAATTTCGATAAGCCCGTTGTCATCGATTAGGTAGTCTATGCAATTCAACAAGAATTTTTTGTTGGCAAAAGTGGTTTTGGTGAAACGATCGAATCCGGTGGGGTAAATGCCGCCCCGACCGCTAATGCCATTTCTCATGATATCGCCATCGGCAATCACAATCATTTTACTGTTGCCATTGGGTAGGAATGGAACACCATCATAGTGCTTTTGGTAGATAAATGGAGATTCGAATTTTCCCTCTAAAAGCACGGCTGACAGCTTGCTGCCCCCGCGCAAGGTACTTCTGTATCGGTCATCACGCGATTGCATATAAGCCGTTTCCAAATCTACGGTTGCAGGCGCTTGAATGGTTTTCGTATAGGGAGAGCTGCTCAGTAAAGGTGTTACATTCAACGTTGTTTTAGACTTTGCAGTTATGGTTGCTGGGAACTGTCCCCAAATTGGTCCTACGTTTCGGTTGATGATGTGGGGCGAAGTCGACGACATGAAAACTGGGAAATAGTAAAAGTCGATCATTTCAGGTCGTCCACCCACAGGAATTGGGATGGCATTGCAATTGGCATCCATCAATAAAGTAGACTCCAATTTTACCCCGTAATGAAACAGTGAGGCCGAGATGTTCTCCAGTTGGTTGTCCATCGCGATGATCTGCGAATTACTCTCAAAACTATCGATTTCCGCGTGCACAGGATCGATCATCCATATTACTTTGCCACCTTTTAGAACAAACTGATCAATCAGGTATAATTCGGCAGGGGTATAATCCTTGGCCGGTTTGATAACCAGTAACAAATCACTGTTGTTCAATCGTTTCTGAAGACTTTCAACCAACAAACTACCCATGGCCTCGGGGTTGGGTGCTGCTTTTAGTTTCTCGACGAAAGGTTCTGCACTTTGTGGGTCAGCAACATTTAGGTTCAAAGCCGCAACATTGTAGTATTTTGATAGCTCTTGAGCAAAATCAGCCACGCGGTTGTCAATCATCTCACCTGAGCCATCGGCAACAGTGATATTTTTTGACTTTTGCAAAATGCACTGCCTCAATCCATTGGCGATTTCATACTCTACATTGTCGATCGCCCTTTTGATGTTGTTGTCCGCATCCATGGCCACATCGTGTTCATAGAAATTGATTGCGACAGTTTTGCCGGCATAACTCATTTCGGCACCGGGAATGATATTTTTAATGACGGTAGAATTGCTTCCCTCATCATCGATATCGCGCTGGTGAAGTACCCCCCGCGATTGAAAGTCTTCCAAAATACCGCTGATTTCTGATGTCAATTTGCCTTCGAATGGGTCGATAATTTCAATTTCGATTTTGCGTCCGCTGATTTCCCGGAATTCATAGGCCATGTCGCGGATTTCGTTGCGAAGGTTTTTGAAGCGGGCCGACATTTCCCCATCCAAGTACAATCGGAAATACAATTTTTCTTTCAGTCCTTTCGACAATTTTTTGCTTGTCTCCGAAAGTGTATATCGCTGTTCATTGGTTAAATCTACACGCTGATAATAGACGTTGGCCAAAATGTTTCCGACCACAACTATCACCAATAGGGTGATGAACTCAAGCAGCGATTGGATTCGATTGCTGTACTTTTTCATCACCATTTTCTGCTTTCGAAGACCAACTTAGTGCCACCCAAAAAGGAAGCAATGAAACCCAAAAAGTATACAATGTCTCGGGTGTCGAGCACGCCGCGACTAATTGATTGATAATGAAAATCAAGGCTAAACCATTCCAAGCTTTTACCAATGACATCGAGCGCTTTTACATCGCCCAATAAGCTGAGTACTCCAAACCAAAAGAAGCACAATACCATCGAAATGATCAATGAAACAATTTGGTTGTCGGTAAGTGAAGACGCAAATAGTCCGATGCTGGCATAGCTCGCAGCCAATAAAATCAGCCCCAAATACGAACCCCAAGTGGCTCCGTTGTCGATGCCCTGCAATGGATCGGCCAATTGTTGAATGGTATAATAGTAAAATAGGGTAGGCAATAGCGTGAATACGATCAAGCCCACTGCTGCAAAATACTTACCCAACAAAATTGAAGTGTCGCTCACAGGGCGGGTGGTTAAAATCTCAATGGTACCCAATCTGCGTTCTTCGCTCAAACTCCGCATAGTGATGGCGGATACCAAGAAGATGAGAATGTATGGAGCGATGTTGAACATCACTTGCAAGCTAGCAATTCCCAAGTCCAACACATTGTTTTCTTGGATGATCCACATGAATATGCCGGTGATGATCAAA
>Ga0102865_1000383_pt1 | contig 11991 bp, 12 predicted proteins | sample Colrivmet1449C02_FD_78440 | JGI IMG/M metagenome (GOLD analysis project Ga0102865, IMG submission 78440) | Estuarine microbial communities from the Columbia River estuary - metaG 1449C-02 | ecosystem: Environmental > Aquatic > Marine > Intertidal zone > Estuary | place: USA: Columbia River...
GTTGAAAAACTAAGCGATACATCATTAAAGATACGAAAGATGACTGCTAGTGGTCAACCACTAAGTGGATCTGGCGAATTAAGTGCTTCTGTAGACAGAGTGTATGTAAATGTATTAAATTATAAAGAAGTACAGACTACTGCGCAATCTGCTAGTTATGCTGTATCATCAAGTTATTTAATTAATGCTTCTGCTGGAGAATCATTTCATCCATTTTTGTTGGGGTAAATCAAAATTTAAAAATATATATACAATATGGCAACAACTTATAAAATATTAGGACAATCAAATCCTGCTTTAACATCCAGTACAGACTTATATACTGTACCAGCAGCAACATCCGCAGTATGTTCAACGCTAAATATTGCCAATTTAGCAGCCAGCAATGCTACATTCAGACTAGCTGTACTACCATCAGGTTCATCACTACAAGCTAAAAATTACTTGGCTTATGACACAGTTATACCAGCAAATGATAGTATCGCATTAACCATAGGTATGACGCTCGCACAATATGATAAAATACAAGTTTACGCTTCAACTATAAGCCAATCATTTAATCTATTCGGTACAGAAATAAGTTAATATGGATACTAAAACATTAAGCACATCCAGATATAATTCAACAAATAGTCAGCTATTTTCCGTTGAATATTTAGTCGTTGCTGGTGGTGGCGGTTCGTCTTTCGGCGGTGGCGGTGCTGGTGGATTACTAACCGCAGCAGGATTTGGAGTTACATTAGGTACTCCAATTACGGTAACTGTAGGTGCAGGCGGATCTGGACAAACATCTACTACCACAGGTACAAATGGATCAAACTCTGTTTTTAGCACAATAACAAGCATAGGAGGTGGTGGGGGTAACAAAACCAGTGGAACGATAACGGGAAATTCTGGTGGTTCTGGTGGTGCCGGTGGATGGTCACCGACTCCTGGCGGCGGTGCAGGAACACTAGGACAAGGATTTGGTGGTGGAACCGGATACACCGACTACTACAGTTACGGAATTGGAGGCGGTGGTGGCGGGGCTTCTGCAGTTGGACAATCTGTAACTAATGTTTCTAGCGCAGGTGGTAATGGAGGGGCGGGTACTGCCTCTTCCATATCTGGAACTTCCACATATTACGCTGGTGGCGGTGGTGGTGGCGGACATACATACGGATCTAGAGCAGGGGGTACTGGTGGCGCTGGCGGTGGTGGTAACGGTACAATGACAGGAAACGCCAGTTCCGGTACCAATAATACTGGTGGTGGCGGCGGTGGTGCTGGTACCGATGTTGGCACTGGTGGTTCGGGTGGTTCAGGTGTGGTGATTTTAAAGTATATTTCTTCCTTTACATCAACATTTAGTGTAGGGCTCACAGTATCAACTGCAACATCAGCAGGATATAAAATAAGTACTATTACTGCGGGTACAGGAACAGTAACCTTTAGTTAATTAAAAGGAAATAATATGGCACATTACGCATTTTTAAATGAAAACTATATAGTTACAGAAGTTATTGTTGGTAAAGCCGAAAGTAATTTTGACTGGGAAAGATATTATGGGGATATTCGTGGACAATTATGTAAACGCACTAGTTACAATACAATAGGTGGCGTACATAAAAATGGAGGAATTTCTTTTCGTAAGAATTACGCTGGTTTAGGATTTACTTACGATCCAATTAGAAACGCATTTATAGCACCCAAACCATATCCGAGTTGGATATTAAACGAAGAAACTTGTATATGGGAAGCTCCTGTTTTATATCCAAATGACAATCAATTGTATAGTTGGGATGAAACTACAAAATCGTGGTTACTATCAACAAATTAATACTATATATTAAACAAACATATGGCATCAAATCTAAATTCGGAGTTTAATTATCGTTATCAAGTTATAGGCAGTACCCCTTGGGAAAAGTTAAAAACATTAAAAGGTTTTCTTGTGGGTAGAAAAAGAGCAGCTGTTTTGGAAACTGTTGCTGATTTAAAATATAAAGCTAAATTAGCAGAACTAAAACATTTAAAAGAATTACCCGCATTACCACACGTAATTCTAAATTTAGAAGCGGAAATATTAGAACTTGAATCACATCTAGATGATCAAAAACATGCATTTGAATTAAACCGTCAAGAAATAAAGATTTTAGAACAGTTAATGGCTGAATTATATACAATAGTTGAACCCACCAGAATACCTGGTTATACAGATGATCAAATGTTTGAAGCAAATGCTAATAACGAATTTACCGTAACAATTGGACGGGAAATACAAGCAGAAATTATTGCCAATGGTAGACCATCCCCAGCCAAATTACTAAACGCAATGAGCAATCCACAAACACTAGAATCTTTAAAACTAATCGGATTAGTACCAAAAGAAACAATATTGCTAGAACAAAAAGATATTGTTGATGCGTTAAAATTAAACAACATAAATGAACCAAAGTTAATAGAATAATATGAAACTTTATAAATTACCATCCCAAAATTTTGAATTGTTATTCGGTAAACCAGAAGAAAGAAAACAAGTTGATGATGTTGTAATCATTGCACAAACACAAGATTGTTCTAGTTTCTTGGTACTATCCAAAACAAATTATGAAGCACTTGAACCATTCGCTAGTTACAATGGATACGATTTTACATATTGCCAACAATGGGGATTAACAATAAACGAAGAAGTTGTTGTAAGAACCATATCAGATATTCGTAAAAATGCATATCCACCAATGGCAAATTATTTGGACGCTATTGTTAAAAATGATAATGAAGCGTTACAAACTTATCTTAATGCATGTCTTGCAGTAAAACAAAAATATACTAAATTAGAATTTTAAAATGTTTGGTGATATACATTAAATTATTAATATTTATTATATATGATAAAATTGAAGTCCATTGTTAAAGAAATCTTTGACGCAAATTTATTGGAAAATAATGTTGAAATAACAATCTATTGCGATATGGACGGAGTAATATGTGACTTTGAAAAACAATTTGAAACATTAACAAATACTACACCAAAAGAATTTGAAGCGTCAAATGGTACAAAAGAATTTTGGAATGTTATAATAAAAGAAAAAGAAGAATTCTGGTCAAATATGCCACCAATGCCAGAATTTGATTATTTCAAAAAAGAAGTAAATTCAATCACAACAGATGGTAGATTTAATCTAAAATTCTTAACAAGTACAAGCGCAGGACAAATACTACGAAACTACCCCCGTCAAGAAGCTATAGACTATATTAAAAATATAGAATTTGGTAAACGATCCTGGTTAAGAACACATTGGACTGGACCTGTATCTATTATATTCAGCGATTCAGGTAAAAGTAAAGCCAAACACGCAACTGCAAATAGTATCTTAATAGACGATCTATCACCCAATGTAGAAGCATTTATTGCTGCAGGTGGTAATGGTATCATTTTCACAGACGCACATCAAGCCATAGATGAACTAAAGGCCAAAATAAAAATATGAAGGTAAGACTCTACAACGATACACTAAATCCAGTTATCTGGGATAATTTTATATTAAACCCAGAAATTAAAGAAAAATTACTGCAAATAGGCAAAGACTTCTACGCAGATACAGAAACTGATGCGCCTTTAAAAGATATACTGTTCGTGGGTAGCTTAGCAAATTATAACTGGTCAGATACAAGTGACTTTGATGTACATGTTGTTATAAATTTCAAAGATGTAGACGAAAATGTAGAACTTGTTGAAAAATTAGTTAATGCGCTTAAATCAAAATGGAATGATGAACATGATATACATGTAAAACAACACAATGTTGAAGTTTATATTCAAGATGTTACTAAAGAAAATAGATCAACAGGTGTGTATTCACTAATGCAAGATAAATGGCTAAGTGAACCAAAAAAAGAAAATATTAAAATTGATAAAGAAAAAATTCAAGAAAAATATAATGATGCAGTTAGAAAAATAAATTCTGCTATTAAAGCGCAAAATATTGAGAAGCTTAAATCAATTGTTAAAGATGTTTATGATATGCGCCAAGCAGGTTTAGATAAATCAGGAGAATTAAGCACTGAAAACTTAGTATTTAAAATCTTAAGAAACAGGAATTATATAGAAAAATTAAAATCAGCAATTAATAACTTATATGATAAATCGCAAAGTTTAAACAATTAAAAGCGCATCAAGCGCTATGCTTAAGCAAATTATACAAATAGTTGAAAATTTGTCAACCTATTTTAATTTATTATTATATTTATATCTAAAGGAATAAACAATTATGGCAGACCTACTAAATAGCAACGAGATCTTCTTTACAACATTTGAACCCAAAGTTAAAAACAGGTTCATTTTATATTGTGACGGTATCCCAAGTTTCTTAATTAAGAAATGCAAGAGACCATCCCCAAAAAGCGAAAAGAAGACTCTTGACCACATCAACGTCCAACGATACTATAAAGGTAAAACCACTTGGGAGGATATAACAATTGAACTATATGATCCAATCGTACCATCTGGTGCGCAAGCAGTTATGGAATGGATTCGTCTTGGTCACGAATCTGTTACTGGGCGTGATGGTTACAGTGATTTTTATAAGAAAGATTTGACTATCAATGTTCTTGGACCTGTTGGTGATAAAGTAGAAGAATGGACACTTAAAGGTGCATTTATCACTACTGCAGATTTCGGTGAAATGGATTGGGGTGACAGTGGCGAACCCATGACAATTAGTTTAACTGTAAGCGTAGATTATTGTATTTTACAATATTGATTCAAATTATATTCTTTTTATCCCTCTAACTAAAATTAGAGGGATTTTTTATTTTATACAAGGATATTTATTGTATATGAAGAAACATGTAGCATTTGCATTTGGTAGATTCAATCCTCCTACGGTAGGACATAAAAAGTTAATTGATACTGTAGTTGACGCATCAGATGGTGGTGATTTTTATATTTTTACAAGTCAATCCCAGGATCCTGATAAAAATCCATTGGATTATCAAACCAAGGTCAATTTTTTAAAGAAACTATTTCCTGATATACAAGATAAAATTGTATATGATGTATCAATTAAAAATGTTTTACAAGCCGCAGATAAATTAAAGGCAAATGGTTATACTGATGCAACATTTGTATGTGGTAGTGATAGAGTTCCAGAATTTACTAAACTATTGAACACATGGAATGGTATGGATAAAACACCTAGATTTGGTGTTTTAAATATCATTAGTAGTGGTGAAAGAGAAGATGGTATGGAAGGAGTGGGAGGAGTTAGTGCTAGTATGGCAAGAGAATTTGTAAAGAATAACGATTTTGAATCATTTAAGGGTACTGTTCCAAATAATTCACAATTAGCAAAAGAATTATTTGATGCGGTTAAACAAGGTATGGCAACATCTAAAAAAAAGATAAAGGAATGTATTATACAACTTATCAATGAAATATTGAATGAAAATGAGTCTGATGTTAAACAAGCAGTTAAAAAAACCAATGATGCTTTACTCGCACAAAGACAAATAGAATTATCATCTGCAAAAGATAAAGAAAAAGAAGTAAGTGCAAGACAAAGAATGGCATCTTCACCTGAAGAAAAAAAGAAAGTGGATGACGAATTGAAAACCGCAAAAGAAACTGTAAAGTCAAAAACAGATTTATTGAAAGCAGCACAACAACAATCTCAATCGTCTTAAATTAAATAAATTAAAAATTATAACTTTATACTATATATTGGTATACTGAAAGTTATAATTTATGGACGACTATACAATTCCTATTACAAAACCAGCTAGTCAATTTGCTGGAAATAGTTCTCAACAAAAACAAGAAACAACTTATCCATCTGAAATAGTTGATTTGCCAAGTCAGGGACATTTTTATCCTTCTTCTAGTCCATTGAGTAATGGTACTATTAACTTAAAGATAATGACTGCAAAAGAAGAAGATATTCTTACCAATCAAAATTATATCAAAAAAGGTATTGTGTTGGATAAGTTGATTGAATCACTTATAGTGGATAAAGATGTAAAACTAGACGATTTGTTGTTGGGTGATAAAAATGCAGTATTTGTTGCAATCCGAAGATTTGCTTATGGTGATAGTTATGGTCCGCTTCAAATTAAATGTCCGTCATGTAGAGAAAATAATGAATGTACATTCAATTTAAGCGATTTGAAATATAAAGATGTAGATGTATCAAAGTATCCACAAGGATCAAATCAATTTGATGTTGAACTGCCATATTGTAAAAAGACCGTAACTTGTAAATTATTAACTTCAGGAGATGAAAAACAGATTGACAATGAAACCAAGATGTTGCAAAAGATTAAAACTGGTAGTACTTCAGATGTAACTACCAGATTAAGATACACAATTGTATCTGTAAATGGAAATTCTGATAAAACAGAAGTCAAAAAATTTGTTGAAAATGAACTTACTTCAAAAGACAGTTTTGAATTAAGAAAGTTGATTAAAGAAAGAACTCCTGATATTGATTTAAATTTTGATTTCAAATGTGAACAATGTAATCACGACGAAAGGATAGGTGTACCGCTAACGGTACAGTTTTTTTGGCCTGACTCCGGAAGATAAGTTGTTGATTCACGAACAGATATTTAGTTTGGCATATCATTCTCAAGGTGCATTTACACAGGATATTGCATATAAATTACCTGTGTTCTTGAGGATTTTCTATTTAAAGAAACTAATAGAAACAAAAGAAAAAGAAAAAGAAGCTATGGAAAAAGGATCAAAGTCTTCTTCTAAACCAAATTCTAGACCGAATATTTCTAGAGGAAAATGATATAAAAATCCATAGGTACTATATTTATAATACATATGGCGACACCACAACAGAGACTCGCAGAAGCTGAAAGATTACGTGCATTAGGTGAGAGTATTAACGATCAACAAAAAGAACAGTTAGATTTGTTAGACGCAGCAAATGAACGTTATGCACAACAGATAAGTAGTGTTAAAGATTTATCGTCTTATCTTCAAAAATCATTACAAATTGAAGGTAAAATGGCAGAATCATTTGATGATATGTTTAGAGCATTTGCACCAGTAAATGATAAAGCTGGCGATTTATATAAAAGTTTAACAAAGTTAAATAATCCACTATCTGCCGGATATGAATTATTAAAACTGTCTGTCGAAAGATTTATAGCATTAGATAACGCAGCTCAAAAGTTTAGAGAAACCACTGGATTTTTGGCAAGTCAAACGGGAGAAGTAGAATCGAATATAAGAATTGCTAGTAGAGATTTATCACAATTTGGAGTTACCGCAGAATTAGCAGGTGAATCTGCACAACAATTGGCAAACGCTTTTGGTGATACTTCTATTGCAAACAAAGAAAATATAGAATATGTTTCTTTGATGAAACAGAATTTGGGTGTTAGTGCAGAAGATTCTACCGCAATAATGCAAAATTTCATGGGAATCGGTGGAATGTCATCAAAAGTTGCTAGAGAAACTGCTGGTGCTGCAGCAAGTATGGCAAAAGCTGCAGGTGTACCATTTAGTAAAGTAATGCAAGAAGTTGCAAAGCCATCAGAAACTGTTAGATCATTAATTAGGGGCAGTGTTGATGGCTTAATAAAAGGTGCAATTGAAGCAAAAAGATTAGGAACTTCATTAGAATCAGTAGGCAAAGCAGCTGCAGGAATGTTAGATTTTCAATCTTCTATTAATGATGAAATGGAAGCAAGTGTTTTATTTGGTAGAGATGTTAATTTACAAAAAGCAAGAGAACTAGCATATGCAGGCGATTTAGAAAATTTAGCAAAAGAGCAATCTAGATTATTAAAAGAAGCAGGAGATGTATCTAAGATGGATTATTTCCAAAGAATAGGTATTGCAAAAGCGTTAGGTATGTCTGTTGAAGAAATGGATAAGATGAACGCAAAACAACAAGAATTAAATCAATTACGTTTAGAAGATCCAGAAACTTATGAAAAATTGACGGCTAAACAAAAAGTAATGGATAAAACAAAAGAAAGTTTATCCGAAAAATATAAAAAAGAATTGTTATCTCAACAATTAGCAAGTCAACAAGAAAAGATAATGATGTCAATTCAAAGCATAACAACTGAATTGGCTGAAACATTTTTACCAATAATAAACACTTTGGTTCCTATTGTTGGAATCTTGTTTAAGATGAGTATGATTATTACTAAATTTATATTGGCACCATTTAGACTTATTGTTGATTTGATTGATGCTGGTTTAAAAGCTTTAAAACCTTATATAGATGTATTAAAACTTATAGAAGATGGTTTAAATAAAATTTCTTCTTTTTTTTCTACTCCACCTGAAGGCGTGGGTTCCTGGGCAGCCAAAATTGGAACAGCAGTAATTGCTGCTATTGTTTTGGCGTTTTCTGTAACAGGATCAAATACACTTGTAGGGACAATAATAAGAATGATAACTTCACCATTTAAATTAGCTCTTAAATTGATACCAAATTATTTTAAAGGAGGTTTAAAAGATGCCGCAAAAGGTGCAGTTGATGCCGCAAAAGGTGCAGTTGATGCTGCAAAAAATATTACATCAACTGGCGGTACACCTGCTATACCTGGTGCGGCTGGTGGTACACCTGCTATACCTGGTGCGGCTGGTACGGCTGGTGGAATACCACCTGTTCCACCAACCGCAAATAAAACTGCAGGTCAAAATATAAAAGATTTCTTGAAGAATCTTGCGGATGGTATTAAATCATTTAATCCACTGGGTGAAATATTAAAAGGATTACTTGGAATTGCAGCTTCTGGTCCTGCATTTTTATTGTTTATAACTGCTATTCCTGGTATTTTATTAATGGCTGCCGTCGGCGCAATGGGACCGTTAATTGTTGGTGGATTTACAGCATTATCTACAGGAATAAAAATGATGGATATTAGCGCAATAGGTAAAGGTTTATTGGGAATAGCCGCTTTAGGGTTGTCAATAATACCATTTGCATTTGCTATGACATTATTTTCCGGTGTTAATTGGACTGGAGTTATTGCTGGAGCTGCAGCATTGGTTATATTTGCTGCTGCTGCTTTTGGATTGGGTGCATTATTAGCTGGACCTGGTGCTATACTATTTGGTGCGGGTGTAATTGGTATTGCTGCTTTAGGAGTTGCAATGTTACCTCTTGCTATGGCAGCTAAATTAGCAGGTGAAGGAATGAAAAATTTTGGAGCCGGTGTTAAAGATATTGCGGCAAATATATCACAGATAGCTTCTTTAGAAGAAACGCTTTCTATATTTAAAGATCAAGAATTGATTGCGGGGATTTATTCTATGGGTTTTGCTATAGCATTTTTAAACACTCAATTATCTGCATTAGGAACAAATTTACCAGCGTTGGCTGAAATTAATAAATCAAAAAATGAACAAAGTGCAAATGGAGAAGTTGTTGCAAAATTAGATGAATTGATAGGATTGATGCAGAGTGGAGCTATTGCGGTTAATATAGATGGTACTAAAGTAAGTACTGCTGTTGGAGTTGCTACAAAATTTAGAGGTGCAAGTTAAATAACTTGATATTTATAATATATGGCAAACCTTAACAATTTAGAATCACCTGCTCCGTTATCCACTACCAATACACAAATTATTGGTGCTGGATATACATTGCCATCTGGATTTAACAATTTAAGACAACCAGGTGAATTGAGCGTATTATATGCTCAAAATAGTGATGCAATTTATAACAAGTATAAACTAGAAACAAATAACAGTGGTTTATTAAGATTTGGTCCGAAACAACCATTTATTACAGTTAATCCTAATAATGCACGAAAGGGTGTAAATGGATTAAAAAGATATGAAAGTAGAGCATTACCAGTTGGTTCCGCATTACAAGATGTAGTTAGAATATCAAAATTTAGTGTTAGTGGTAACGGTATAATTTTCTTGGGTAAACAATTAATACTACAAGGATTAAATTCATTTAATGAAACTAAGTTATATAATCCATTGATGCCTATTTTGGCATCAACAAGTATTGCTTCATTTGGTTTGATTACCCCTCCTACTAGACACATTGAACCAAATTTGGGTGGTGTTCTTGGTGCTTTAGGACTTGGTGCAGTATCAAATGCTTTGGGTTTAAATAAACCAACTCCACCTAAAGGAACTGTTGGTGCTGGTGCATTACCAATTAATGCTGGTGATGGTGGTAAAGGATTGATACGTGGTTCAACTGCATCACAAGCAAATAAGAATTTTCAAAGTAAATGGCAAGGAAGTTCTAAAAAAGGATTTAGTTTTGGTTTATCTGCTATTGGAGATTTTTTTAAAGCTAATACATTATTTGGTGCTTTTTCTGTTGTTAAACAACCATTAAATGAAACATATAATGTTAGTGAAGGTTCTTATGGAACAATGTTAGGTTCTAGAGGAAAGTTTGATTATTATGGTTCCAATGGAACGGCTTATAAATGGGGGGATAATTTTTATCAAAGATGGGATGCTGGTGCTAATTCTGGAAATGCAAAAGAATCAATTAAAAAAAATGGAGAAACATCTGCACCTGATAGCAGTAAGAAAATTTTTATTTTTAATAAAACTGTACCGTTTACATCAAATTATTTTGGTGTGCCACTTGGATATGATTCAAAAGATGTAAATAGATATCGTAAATATGGTGATAATGTTGGTATTATACCGATAAGAAAAGAAGGAAATCCGTCTGTATATACATATTCTGATATATTATCAATTTATAAAGTTTATCTAAATACTGATATTGAATCGATTGTATCAACAAAACAATCTACTAAGTTTACCGACAAGAATTCTACGGCGGTAAAAGATATAGAAGATAATTTAAAACAAGTAATTGATAATATTATAAGTGCAGGATATAAATTTAAAGGAGAAACTAATTACGATTTGATTAATCCACAATTTTCGGATACTACATTAAAAGGATATGACTATATTAATAAATTAACAAAAAATCCAAATGCACAAAAACAAAAAGTAAATTCGTTAAATTATAATAAAGGTGCATATTTAACTAAATTTAAAAATGATAAAAGAAAACAATTATTGGATGATCCAAAAGGAAAAGGATTTTCTGGTGCGAAATACAGTGACAAAATTAATGAGTTAACTGTTTTATCTGGAAATAATTTTGAAAAAGAATATTCTAAAGAAGATAGTGATTTAATAAAATTTTATTTTCATGACCTTGTAAATGACAAATATATACCATTTAGAGCTACTGTTACTGGATTGAATGAAAACTTAAATGCGGACTGGACTGCAATTGAATATATTGGAAGAGCCGATAAATTGCAATCATACAAAGGATTTTCACGAACATTAAGTTTTAAATTTAATGTTGTTGCGAATAGTATAAAAGAACTATTACCAATGTGGCAAAGAATTAATTACTTAGTAGGTTTAACTAAACCTGCTAATTATACTAGTGGGAATCAAAATAGTCCTAGTAATATATATTCTAAATTTATTATACCGCCGTTGGTTAAATTTACTATTGGAGATATTTATAAAAATCAACCTGGAGTAATTAAAAGCATCGGCATGAATATACCAGATAATTGTGTATGGGAAACATTGAGTGAAGAATATGCTCAAATTGACGGTAATAATTGGAATTATTTGAATGGTAAAATTCAATGGACTGATAGCAAAGGAAAATATGCACAATTTCCAAGAGAATGTGAATTAAATTTAAGTATGGATTTATTGGAAAAAGAAAGACCTGTTGTTGGTGGAAGCAATTTCGGTGATGCTTGGAGAGTTTTAGATTCTAATGGAAATTATGTTAATGGTATCGATTTTAATAAACAAGCAGGATTAAGAGAATCAGTACTAGATTCATTTTCCGATAAAATAATGGTTACTGAGAAATATGGACCAAATCTTGTTCCAACGGTACCAAATCAAAGACCATAATAATTTATGAATAGATATACATTTGCACAACAAGATAAGAGATGGGATGGAAAGAGAGTATATAAGTCATTATTATATCCTGTGATACCTGTTGCTTA
>Ga0102865_1000387_pt1 | contig 11943 bp, 17 predicted proteins | sample Colrivmet1449C02_FD_78440 | JGI IMG/M metagenome (GOLD analysis project Ga0102865, IMG submission 78440) | Estuarine microbial communities from the Columbia River estuary - metaG 1449C-02 | ecosystem: Environmental > Aquatic > Marine > Intertidal zone > Estuary | place: USA: Columbia River...
ACACCACCCATGGTTTCGATACCTAAAGAAAGTGGCGTAACGTCTAATAACAAGACATCTTTTACATCACCGGTTAATACACCACCCTGAATAGCCGCGCCAATCGCAACCACTTCGTCTGGATTCACACCTTTAGAAGGCGCTTTACCAAAGAACTTTTCTACTGCTTCTTGAATCGCTGGTATACGTGTTGAACCTCCAACTAAAATTACTTCGTCGATATCTGAGGTTGATAAACCCGCATTTTTCAAAGCAGATTTACAAGGTTCGATGGTACGCTTGATTAATGAATCAGCTAATGATTCGAATTTTGCTCTTGTTAAAGTGCGCACTAAATGTTTAGGCACGCCATCAACTGCAGTTACATAAGGTAAATTAATTTCTGATTGCGTAGTAGATGATAATTCGATCTTCGCTTTTTCAGCTGCTTCTTTTAAGCGTTGTAAAGCCATCGGATCTTTTTTTAAATCGATGTTTTCTTCTGCTTTAAATTCTGCTGCTAACCAATCAATAATTACATGGTCAAAGTCATCACCACCTAAGTGTGTATCACCATCGGTAGATTTTACTTCGAACACGCCACCACCTAATTCTAATACCGACACGTCGTGCGTTCCACCACCACAGTCGAACACCACAATTTTCATGTCTTTTTGTGATTTATCAAAACCATAAGCAAGTGCAGCTGCAGTCGGTTCGTTGATAATTCTACGAACAGTTAAACCTGCAATTTCGCCCGCTTCTTTGGTTGCTTGTCTTTGTGCATCATTGAAATAAGCTGGAACAGTTACCACTGCTTCTTTCACTTCATAGCCTAAATAATCTTCGGCCGTTTTTTTCATCTTCTGCAAAATCATAGCAGATAATTCTTGAGGCGTATACATGCGGTCATCAATTTGTACACGCGGTGTATTGTTGTCTCCTTTAACTACTGCATAAGGAACTCTTTCCAATTCCTTTGTTACTTCTGAAAATGAATTTCCCATAAAACGTTTAATAGAATAAATCGTTTTACGTGGATTTGTGATCGCTTGTCTTTTTGCTGGATCACCAATTTTACGTTCCCCATTATCTGCAAATGACACGATAGATGGCGTTGTTCTTTTTCCTTCTGAATTTGGAATAACTACTGGCTCATTTCCTTCCATTACGGCAACGCATGAGTTTGTTGTTCCTAAATCGATTCCGATAATTTTTGACATATAGTTGAATTTATTTTGTTCAATTTCTTATTGATATACAATGCATGTGCCAATCCGAAAAACTGACTGTTTTTCCGATATTATTGCCCTATAAATGAAAAAAACGACATTTTTGGATGTCGTTTTGTCATAAATTGAATGCCATTGGCATTGATGGCTTACCTAAAACCTAAGTCGTTTGCGGTTCCGGCTCCGCGACCGGTAATGTCACCTTCTTTTAAGGCATAAATGGCATCTTGACTTAAATTCGTTTTATTTAATTGGTTAAAAGCTTTAGCCATGCGACTAGAAAAAATACCTAATCCACCTTCCACATTGCTATACTCTGGACGAATATCGTTTAAGCCTCCCGAACCATTGTTTATCTCTATGTATTTAGTCAATTCCTCGCCCGCTACGTTAAAACGAAGTTCAAGCGGTGCAATATATTCTCTGCGAGCAGATGGGCTCGTGAGCGGGTCTAATTTGGCTTGCAAATAGGTAAAGAATGCTTCGCCAGACAAAGTATAAGAAATCTTTGAGCTACCAGTTGAATTACTTGTTTTAATATTTTCAAACATCGGCATGTCTACATATTTTTCTTCGGAGCTGCCAACTAAGTCGTCTACTTCTCTAAACTTAAATCGTAAAAAAGCAGTATACATTTTTCCATTAACGGCACCATTCCAATTGAAGGTATGATTCAAATAAATTTTAGTGAAACGGCTGTATAATTTCACTTCGAATTGTGTGCCGCTAAAATTAAAATCTGCGACAATGGGTGTGCGAGATTTGGCAATTAATTTGCCATCCGATTTTCTTCGCACAACAATTTGATAGTTAGCCCAAGTAGTATCGCCTATCTTAGGGCTGTTGTATTTAACTTTAAAACCAGTTGGTGTTTTGTAAAAAATATTATTGGCATTAAAGCTGCCCGCCTCTTTATTTAAGTGCACCGTGTCTAACACCACACTGTCAATGTATTTGATATTCGCATCTGTTAATGGCGTATAACTTGCGTAAAGTTTCGCTTCGATTGGATAAGGAAAAATATTTGAATCGGGCACCGAACCTGCAATGATCGCACTTCCTTCGTCGTTCAAATAAGCCTTATTGATTTTGATATATTGAACGGCTTCGTCTTTATTAAGGATTCCAAAAATTACTGGAATTTCTTTATAGGGTGCCGTCACATCAAATTCTGTCGAACATGCCGAAAGTAGCGTAGCAATGGTAGCAAATGATAGGATGATGCGATTCATTTATTGTTTTTTTAGCAAAGAATAAAAATGCGATTAAGAAATGAATAAAAAAAATAATTGACCGCCATATTTAATTAAACTATCAAAAAAAAAGCCGCGAGGGTATCGCGGCTTTTAAAATATTTGAAAGAATTATTCTTCTGTTGAAGTTGATTCCTCAGTTGCAGGTGAAATTTCTTCTGCTGGAGTAACTTCTTCCGTTGGAGTAACTTCTTCTGCTGGAGCTGCTGCTACAACTGGAGCTGCTACTGCCGCTGGTTCGTCTGCTTTTTTCTTAGCGCGACCACGACGAGTGGTTGCTTTTTCAGTTTTACCTGCTTTAGATGAAAGCATTAATTCGTTATAATCAACTAATTCAATAAAACACATATCCGCATTATCACCAATTCTATTACCCGTTTTAATGATACGCGTATATCCTCCTGGTCTATCTGCAATTTTCACAGAAATTTCTCTGAATAAAGTAGTAATAGCGTCTTTGTCTTGCAAGTAGCTAAATACAACTCTTCTAGAGTTTGTGCTATCGTCTTTTGATTTAGTCAACAAAGGCTCTACATAAGTACGCAATGCTTTTGCTTTTGCAACTGTTGTTGTAATGCGTTTGTGTAAAATTAAAGAACAAGCCATATTCGCAAGCATTGCTTTTCTATGTGGTGTTGTTCTGCCTAAGTGGTTAATTTTCTTACCGTGTCTCATTTTCTTTTTATTGCTGCATACCGTTCCGTCTGAGCGGAGGATTTATGCATAGTTAACATTTAGTTAAATCGAACTTGCGTTCGACCGGAATTTTTATTCTTCGTCTAATTTAAATTTCGAAAGATTCATACCGAAAGATAATCCTTTTGATTTTACTAACTCTTGAATTTCAGTCAATGATTTTTTACCAAAGTTTCTGAATTTCAACATATCAGCAACATCATAAGTTACTAAATCAGCCAATGTGCGAATATCAGCAGCTTTCAAGCAATTCAATGCTCTTACCGATAAATCCATATCTACTAATTCAGTTTTAAGAATCTTACGCATGTGTAAAATTTCTTCGTCTACTTCATTTGTTTGCTCTTTCGCTTGCGTCTCTAACATGATACGCTCGTCTGAGAACAACATAAAGTGTTGAATCAAAATTTTAGCTGCTTCTTTTAACGCTTCTTCTGGATGAATAGATCCATCTGTAGAAATATCAATGATTAGTTTTTCGTAATCTGTTTTTTGCTCTACACGGTAATTTTCAATGCTATATTTAACATTTTTAATTGGTGTGTAAATTGAATCGATTGCGATTACACCTACATTGGCATTTTCGTTTTTATTTTCTTCTGCTGCTATATATCCTCTACCTTTTGAAACAGAAATTTCCATTTCTAAAGTAACACTTGGATTCATATTGCAAACAACTAAATCTGGATTTAATACCGTAAAGTTGTTAGAAAACTTAGTAATGTCGCCTGCATTGAAAGCGTCTTGACCTTTAATAACAACGAATATTTTTTCAGAGTCGCCGCTATCGCCAGTTTTCTTGAAACGTACTTGCTTCAAGTTAAGGATGATGTCTGTAACATCTTCTACTACACCTTTAATGGTAGAGAACTCATGAGAAACCCCAGAGAACTTTACTGATGTAATAGCGTAACCCTCAAGCGAAGAAAGTAAAATTCTTCTTAATGCATTACCGATAGTTATACCGAAACCTGGCTCCAATGGACGAAATTCAAACGATCCATCGAAATCCGTAGACTTCTGCATAATTACTCTATCCGGTTTTTGGAATGCTAATATGGCCATTAATTTATGTTTAAATGTTATATTAATCTTTTAATTGTTTAGCCTTTTGAGCTATTATTTTTTATGCTAATAGAAATTATTTAGAGTACAACTCGACAATTAATTGTTCTTTGATGTTCTCTGGAATATCCGCACGATCTGGCATTGAAAGGAATGTTCCTGACATTGCTGCACTATCAAATGCTAACCAAGTATATTTAGCTACTCTAGTAGTTGCTACTGCTTCGTTGATTGCTTCTAATGCTTTTGATTTCTCTCTAACAGAAACAACATCTCCTGGACGCAAAGTGTAAGATGGAATATTTACGATACCACCATTCACTAAAACGTGCTTGTGAGAAACTAATTGACGAGCTGCACGACGAGAACCTGCAATACCTAAACGGTAAACAGTGTTATCTAAACGAGCCTCTAAAAATTTCAATAAGTTTTCACCGGTAATACCATGCTTACGGTGAGCTTTGCCGAATAAGTTTTCGAACTGTTTTTCTAATACACCATAGATGTATTTTGCTTTTTGCTTTTCCATTAACTGGATAGCATATTCAGATTGTTTTCCACGCTTCTTAGACAAACCGTGTTGTCCTGGCGGGTAATTTTTTCTTTCTAATGCTTTGTCTGGTCCGTAAATTGCTTCACGAAACTTACGAGCAATTTTCGATTTTGGTCCTGTGTATCTTGCCATTGTTTGTTGTTTTAGTTACTCTTAGCTGAATACCACCTCGGTATTCAGTATAACTATATTATCTTTTTAAATAAACAAAATGTGATGTCCTTTCGAATACCACATTTTATTGTAATCAATTATACTCTTCTCTTTTTCGGAGGACGACATCCATTGTGTGGAAGTGGAGTGATGTCTTTGATAAGCGTCACCTCTATTCCAGAGTTTTGAATGGTACGGATAGCCGACTCACGTCCCGAACCTGGTCCTTTAACAAAAACCTCTACTTTTCTTAAGCCAAGATCATGTGCTGTTTTAGCACATTCGCCTGCTGCCATTTGGGCTGCATAAGGAGTGTTTTTCTTTGAACCTTTGAATCCCATTTTACCAGCAGATGCCCAAGAAATAACTTGACCTTGTGTGTTGGTTAATGAAATAATGATATTGTTAAAAGTAGCGCTAATGTGTGCTTCACCAATTGGTTCAACCACTACTACTCTTTTTTTAGTAACTTTTTTACCTGTCTTTGCCATAATTAATTACGATTACTTAGTTGCTTTTTTCTTACCTGCAACTGTCTTACGTTTACCCTTACGAGTTCTAGAGTTGTTCTTAGTTCTTTGACCACGCACTGGAAGTCCTTTTCTGTGACGTAAACCTCTGTAACATCCAATATCCATCAAACGCTTAATGTTTAATTGAACTTCTGAACGAAGTGCACCTTCCACTTTAATTTGATCATTAATGATATTACGAATAGCCGTCAATTGATCATCTGACCATTCTTGAACTTTAGTATTGAAATCAATACCTGCTTCTTTCAAAATACGTTGTGCAGTAGAACGGCCAACACCATAAATGTATGTTAAACCTATTTCTCCTCTTTTGTTTTTTGGTAAATCAATACCTGCGATCCTTGCCATTTGTTAATTTATATTTCTTAGCGACCTATTTTATTTTTTTTCAATTAATGGATTATCCCTGACGTTGTTTGTACTTAGGGTTCTTCTTGTTTATCACGTAAAGCTTTCCATTGCGTCTAATGATTTTACAATCTACGCTTCTCTTTTTGATTGATGCTTTAACTTTCATCTTTAGCTATTTTATAATTTTTTTAATCCTTTTATTATTTGCTATTGCTAGCTTAATTATTTGTATCGATAAGTAATTCTACCTTTCGATAAATCGTATGGCGATAACTCCAGTTTCACTTTATCTCCAGGAAGAATTTTAATATAATTCATTCTCATTTTTCCTGAAATGTGTGCAATTATTTCGTGTCCGTTTTCCAACTCGACCCTAAACATTGCGTTTGACAATGCTTCTCTAATTACACCATCTTGTTCTATGGAGGCTTGTTTCGCCATTAATTTTATTTTTTATTTAATACTTCTTCTACAAACTCAAATGAGGAAAGTATATCTGCTTTTCCTTTTTTAACTGCAATGGTATGCTCAAAATGAGCGGATACTTTACCGTCTTTTGTTCTTATTGTCCATCCATCATTATCTTGAAAAATGGGTGCTTTTCCTAAATTGATCATGGGTTCAATGGCAATCACTAAACCTTCCATTAATTTAATTCCGGCGCCTCTTTTTCCGTAATTCGGAACTTCTGGTTTTTCATGTAGATTTTTTCCTATTCCGTGACCGACCATTTCTCGTACAACCCCGTAACCAAATTTCTCTGCATGTTCTTGAACTGCGAAACCAACATCACCAATTCTCATTCCCTCAATCGCTTTTTCAATTCCTTTGTATAAACTTTCCTTTGTTACCATTAACAACTGCTTTATTGCAGCTGGTACTTCACCGATTTCAAATGTATAAGCTGAATCGCCGTAATATCCATTTTTCAAGACACCACAATCAACAGAAACAATGTCACCGTCGATCAGTGCTTTTGAAGATGGGATTCCGTGAACAACTACATCGTTCAATGAAATACATAATGTATTTGGAAAATCTCCGTAACCTTTAAAAGCTGGGATTGCATTTGAATCGCGGATAAACTCTTCCGCTCTTCTGTCTAATTCTAAAGGTGTAATACCTGGTCGAATTATTTTTGCAACCTCTGCTAAGGCTTTGCCAACAAGTAAAGAACTCTCTCTAATTAATTCAATTTCTTCTGCGCTTTTGTAAGTAATCATACAATAACGCGTATATTATACTGCTGCAGCACCCGCTGGTGTGCGACCTTTAATTCTTCCTGTTTTCATTAATCCATCATAGTGACGCATTAATAAATGACTTTCAATTTGTTGTAAAGTATCTAACACCACTCCTACCATAATCAATAATGAGGTTCCGCCATAAAAATTTGCGAACTGACTATTGATGCCTACCATTACTGCAATCGAAGGCATAACAGCCACAATTGCTAAGAAGATAGATCCTGGTAAAGTAATATGAGAAATAACACCGTCAATAAATTCACCTGTTTTTCTGCCGGGTTTAATGCCGGGTACAAAGCCACCATTACGTTTCATGTCATCTGCCATTTGCGTAGGATTTACGGTAATTGCAGTGTAGAAATAAGTGAAGGCGATGATTAAAAACGCGAATAATAAATTATAAGATAATGACATGGGGTTACCTAAATTAGGACCCATCCATTGTGCGAAACTTGATTCTGGTAAGAAAGATGCCATTGTTCCTGGAATGAACATAATAGCTTGCGCAAAAATGATTGGCATTACACCAGCCGCATTTACTTTTAACGGAATGTATTGACGAACACCACCGTATTGTTTATTTCCAACAATTCTTTTAGCATATTGAACAGGAATTTTTCTTGTTCCTTGTACTAATAATATTACTAAAATAACTACGAATGCTAATGCTGCGATTTCAATAATGAAAGGAATTAAACCACCACCATTCATACCCATTCTAGAAACTAATTCAGAAGAGAATGCTAAAGGCAATTGTGCAATAATACCAATCATAATAATTAAAGAAATACCATTTCCTAAACCTTTATCTGTAATTCTTTCTCCTAACCACATCACGAACATCGTTCCAGTTGTTAAAATTAAAATAGAAGATAAAGAGAACAAGAATGAATCAAGCATGATTGCTTCTGGTGGTACTTGTGTTTTAACATAACCGATTGCTTGACCAGCTGTAATAAAAATGGTTAAGTATCTGGTAATTTGATTTACTTTTTTTCTACCGCTTTCGCCTTCTTTTTGTAAACGTTGGAAGTATGGAATCACAATTCCAAACAACTGTACTACAATGGAAGCAGAGATATACGGCATTACACCTAAAGCAAATACAGAGGCACGAGAAAACGAACCTCCAGCAAACATATTTAATAAGCCTAAAATACCGTCTTGTGTTTTTGTTTCTATTAGCGTAGGATCAACTCCTGGCAATACAATAAAAGAACCTACACGGTAAATTAATAACAAAAGAATTGTATTGATAATACGAACTCTTAAGTCTTCGATTTTAAAAATATTAGTTAATGTAGCTATAAATCTCTTCATGAATTTAGATAGTTACGGTTGATCCACCTAGTGCTTCGATTGCTGCTTTTGCAGTTGCAGTAAATGCATGTGCTTTTACTTCAATCTTTGCTTTTAATTCTCCACGACCTAAAATTTTAACTAAATCATTTTTAGATGCAAGACCATGTGATCTTAAAACTTCTAAATCAATTACGGTTAAATTATATTTTTCGATCAAACCTTGTAAAACATCAAGGTTAATACCTGTATGCTCTATGCGGTTAATATTTTTGAATCCAAACTTAGGAATACGACGTTGTAATGGCATTTGACCACCTTCGAAACCAACCTTAGTTGAATTTCCTGAACGAGATCCAGCACCTTTATGTCCACGTGTTGAGGTTCCGCCTCTTCCTGATCCTGTTCCTCTACCAATACGCTTGCTGCTTTTTACTGCCCCTATAGCTGGTTTTAAATTATTTAATTTCATTTTCGTTGAATCTATGCCTAATGGCTAAAACAATTAACTATTTTCTACTTTGATCAGATGATTAACTTTTGCAACCATTCCTAAAATCTGAGGAGTTGCTTCTACTTCAACAGTCTGATTCATTTTTCTTAAACCTAAAGCAAACATTGTTTTCTTTTGTCTAAGGCTTCTGTCTATGACACTTTTGGTCTGTGTAATTTTTATCTTCGACATAATTTCTTAACCGTTAAATACTTTATTTAAAGAAACACCTCTATGCTGTGCTACGGTAATTGCATCTCTCATTTGAGCTAATGCAGCTACTGTTGCTTTTACCACGTTATGTGGGTTTGAAGAACCTTTTGACTTAGCCAAAACGTCTGTAACTCCAGCGCTTTCTAATACTGCACGCATTGCACCACCTGCAATTACACCTGTTCCGTGTGAAGCTGGTTTCAAGAATACGTATCCACCAGAATATTTACCATATTGCTCGTGAGGTACAGTACCTTTGTGAATTGGCACTTTTATTAAATTCTTTTTCGCGTCGTCGATACCTTTAGCAATTGCTTCAGTTACTTCTTTCGCTTTTCCTAATCCAAAACCTACTACTCCATTTTCATCCCCAACCACTACGATTGCAGAAAAACTGAATGTACGACCACCTTTAGTAACTTTAGCTACACGCTGAATACTTACTAATTTGTCTTTTAATTCAATATCAGTAGTTTTTACTCTTTTTATATTTGCTGTTGACATTTTCTGATTTTTAGAATTGTAAACCACCTTCTCTAGCACCTTCTGCTAAAGATTTAATTCTACCGTGATATAAATAACCGTTTCTGTCGAAAACAACTTTTTCTATACCAGCAGCTTTTGCTTTTTCTGCAATTAACATACCTACCGCTTTTGATTGGTCAACTTTGTTCAAGTCTGCAGCTACTGCGTTTTTAGCGCTAGATGCAAATGCTAAAGTTTTTCCGCTTAAATCATCAATTACTTGAGCGTAAATTGCTTTATTACTTCTGTACACAGAAAGTCTAGGCATTTCAGGTGTACCACTGATGGCAATTCTGATACCTTTTTTAATTCTTAATCTTCTTGAAGACTTATTTTTTCCCATGACTCTTCTTAATTATTTTTTAGCTGCTGACTTACCTGCTTTTCTTCTCAACACCTCACCAGCAAATTTGATACCTTTACCTTTATATGGTTCTGGAGCTCTTAAAGATCTAATCTTAGCGGCAACTTGACCAATTAACTGCTTGTCTATACTTTCTAAAATAATAGTTGGGTTTTGCCCTTTTTCTGCAGTTGTAGTAACTTTAATTTCTTGTGGTAATTCGAACACAAAATGGTGAGAATAACCTAATACCATATCCAAAGTATTTCCTTGGTTGGTAGCACGGTAACCTACACCTACTAATTCTTGCGTTACTTTATAACCTTGCGTTACTCCAACAACCATGTTATTTACTAGAGAGCGGTATAAACCATGCAATGCTTTATGTCTCTTTTGTTCAGTAGGACGAGCAACAATAATTTGTCCCTCTTCTACTTTAACAATGATATCTTTATCTACTGCTTGCGTTAATGATCCTTTAGGACCTTTAACAGTTACTACATTTTCAGGAGAAACTGTTAATTCTACGCCTTGTGGCAAGGCTATAGGTAATTTTCCAATTCTTGACATTTTTTCGTCCTCCTAATTAATATATGTAACATAATACTTCGCCACCAACATTTTGAAGTCTTGCTTCTTTGTCAGACATCACACCTTTTGAGGTAGAGATGATTGCGATTCCTAAACCATTCAATACTCTTGGCATCGTTGCGGTACCAGAATATGATCTTAAACCAGGTTTACTGATTCTTTGGAGTTTCCTGATTGCCGAAGTTTTAGTAATCGGATGGTATTTTAAAGCAATTTTAATGCTGCTATCAATACCTGCATCCTCAAACTTGTAATTCGCAATATATCCTTTATCAAAAAGCACTTTCGTGATTTCCTTTTTGATATTAGATGCAGGAATTTCGACAACCCGATGGTTGGCCTTAATGGCATTCCTTACTCTTGTAAGATAATCTGCTATTGGATCTGTAGTCATTTTATTTTTAATTCTACTTAATTAATTTCAATTTTTAGCGGAGGGCAAAGATATGAATATTTTTGACCTATACCTATAATTTGTTCCTTTTTATTGCTTACCAGCTAGATTTTGTCACTCCTGGGATCTTTCCAGCTAATGCCATTTCTCTAAAAGTAACCCTTGAGATACCAAATTGACGCATATAACCTCTTGGACGACCAGTCAATTTACAACGGTTGTGTAAACGAACAGGGCTAGAGTTTTTTGGCAATTTATCTAAACCTTGGAAATCTCCGGCAGCTTTCAAATCAGCTCTTTTTTGAGCGTATTTATCTACTAATCTCTGACGCTTCGCTTCGCGAGCTTTTAAACCTTCTTTAGCCATTTTACTTAGTTATTGTTTTGATTTTTAAATGGTAAACCAAATTCTTTTAATAATTCTAAAGCCTCTTTATCTGTTTCCGCATTGGTAACGAATGTAATATCCATACCTGTGATCTTGTTGATTTTATCAATGTCGATCTCTGGGAAGATGATTTGCTCAGTAACACCTAAAGTGTAGTTACCGCGTCCATCAAAACCTTTATCGTTGATACCTTTGAAATCACGGATACGAGGTAAAGCAACAGAGATTAATCTGTCTAGAAACTCATACATTTGATTATCACGAAGTGTTACACGAACACCAACTGGTACAGCTTTACGCAATTTAAAGTTCGAAATATCTTTCTTTGATTTGGTTGCAACTGCGCGTTGACCAGTAACCAAAGTTATTTCCTCTATTGCGTTATCAATTAATTTTTTATCTGAAACGGCAGCACCAACACCTTGGTTGATACAGATTTTCATCAATTTCGGTACTTGCATAATGCTTTTGTACTGAAATTTTTCTTTCAAAGAAGAAATGATTTCTTTTTTGTAAGCCGCTTTTAATCTTGGTTCGTAAGCCATTATTTTATCACCTCCCCTGATTTTTTTGCAAATCTTTCTAATTTTCCTTCTGCGTTTGCTTTTCTTCCAACTCTAGTAGTTTTACCAGAT
>Ga0102865_1000388_pt1 | contig 11938 bp, 9 predicted proteins | sample Colrivmet1449C02_FD_78440 | JGI IMG/M metagenome (GOLD analysis project Ga0102865, IMG submission 78440) | Estuarine microbial communities from the Columbia River estuary - metaG 1449C-02 | ecosystem: Environmental > Aquatic > Marine > Intertidal zone > Estuary | place: USA: Columbia River...
CTTGCAAATCGTGATCGCATGAATGTATACAAGGTTCGTTTTATCCTGGAAGCATTTCGAAATTCAGTGATCGTCATCGTCCAAATCTCGGGATTAAAGTTACGTTTGTCAAGATTTCCTACATGCATATGATGGCTATTGTGAATAAATCTCCACATGGAATAAGGTATCATTATCCCAAACCCAATTATGTTGCCTGTAAGATCGTTCAAATTGGCCGATCTAAAATAACTTTGGTGTCCGCAATCATGTTCTATGACGTAGCTTCTGCACATGAAGGCTACGGTAATTGGGATTGAAACAACTAATATCCAGAAATTTGAATTGAGAATGGAATAATAACTTAATAAAATTCCAAAATATAACATAAGAATGGTCAAGATCAATTGGCTTATGGCGTAATATGGATTCCGTATTGCGTATGGTTGAAGGATCTTTATAGCTTTATCGAATTCTGCTGAGTTCATAGTTAGGCAATGTTATAAGCGAAGAGGAATAAAAGTAATAATTAATGCTATATTACAGATAGATTTTTAAATTAGTAGTACAAACCACAATACAGTTGAATAAAAGTCAAAATAAAATTTATCTTTTTACAGGTTCCGTTCAAATTCTATACAAGGATTGGATGGACCTTAATCTTGATGAACATGAACTTAACAGATCGTCATCTTTCTATAATGTTCAAGACCGGAATACTTTTGTTGTCTGCCGCTTTTACCTTAAAAAGTTGGCGTCAGAATTTCTGGATCTGCCTATCGAGAATCTTAAAATAGGGTACGGAACTAATGGAAAACCCTTTATTGAAAATGAGAAACTCTATTTCAACTGTTCTCACACAGAAGATATTTTTGTAATAGCGATCACAACTCTCGGGGAAATAGGAATTGATATCGAATGGCTACATCGTCCCGTAGTAATTTCCAAACTCTCTAATTTGATTCTTTCTGATAAGGAACAATTTAGTTTATCGCAGTGTCGTGAAGACAAACGAAAAGAAATGTTTTTGAAAATATGGACAGTTAAGGAATCCTTTTTTAAAGGACTTGGAAGTGGATTATCATCACCATTGAAACATATTGAAGTGAAATTTAAAAATGATTCAGTAGCTACAATTTTGAATACATTTGCAGGTGAAATTGATCTCGAAAACTGGCAAATTTTAATACCTGAACTGAAAAGTGATCTAATTGGAGCAATTGCTATTAATTATCGTTCGTTTAACATAGAATTGGATAAACAATGTCTGTCTGAAATAATGTCTTCTGAACTTGACTTATAACATGATGAAATCTATCCTCTCTGAATTAGATCAAAAAATCTCAATACATCCGGATAAACTCCTGTACGTGTTTCTGGATATCAAAGGTGAGGTAAAAGAATCGTATACCTATCGTGAGTTTGATCTTCGTTCAAAAAATATCGCTGCACATATTTATAATAACGATGATCTAAAACAGGGAGACAGGGTTTTATTAGTCTATCCTCCCGGATTGGAAATGATCTGTTCATTCTTTGCGTGTGTGCGTTTGGGATTAATTCCGGTCCCTGTTTATCCGCCTTCAGCGAATGGATTTGAAGCGGCCATTCGAAAAATGAAATTGATCTGTGATGATTGTGGCGCTTATGCGATCTTAACGACCCGAACGTATCAATTATCGGCACAGATCAACCTGGGGCGTATCAAAGCCGAAGGGAAGAGCGATTTAGGTCTTTTTGATAAGGTTAAATGGATTGCAACGGATGAAATCGGAAATGAGGATCCGCAATCCTTCGAAGAAGCATTTTCGGAAATACTTTTTTTACAATATACATCAGGATCAACTAGTGAACCAAAAGGTGTGATCATTACACACGATAACCTGCTGGATAATTGCAATAACGTCGTTGATCACACACCGATCGGAGTTTCATGGTTGCCACAATACCATGACATGGGTTTGATTGGTTACTACTTGTTCTTTGCATTAAAAGGGGGAACCACTTATGGTTTTTCGCCTACAGATTTTATTTTGAAACCGGCTCTTTGGCTAGAAACCATTACTAAGTATAAAGGAACAGCTACATCTGCTCCTAATTTTGCATTTGATTACTGCCTTCAGGAGGGAAAAATTAGTGATCAGGTACTCGAAACATTGGATCTCAGTTCACTTCGCTTCGTAATGAATGCGGCTGAACCCGTAAAGCCTACTGTTTATTCATCATTCATTCAAAAATTTAAGACCTATGGCCTTCATCCTGAAGCTTCATTTACTGCATATGGTTTGGCCGAGAATACGCTTGCAGTAAGCAATTATGGTAGAGCAATCCACTATTTTGATTCCGGATCCTTAAAGAAAGGAAATGCGGTAAAGCTCATTGGATCTTCCGGCTCTCAAAACGGAATTGCTTTAATGAGTTGTGGAAAGACGCTGGGAGATACAGTTGTAAAGATCGTTAATGTAGATAATGAACCCTATGAGCTGGATAACGGCAAAGTGGGGGAGATCTGGGTTAATGGTTCCAGTAAAGGAAACGGATATTGGAACAATCCGGAAAAAACGGAAGAGATATTTCACGCAACAATGGTAGGGGATGAACGGCAGTGGCTACGCACCGGTGATCTGGGGTTTGTTCAAGATGATGAACTATACGTTTGCGGAAGAATTAAGGACATGATAATCATTCGTGGTCAGAATTATTACCCTCAGGATGTTGAGTCCCTTTTTGAAGAAGATCCACATGTTCGTAAAGGCTGTGTTTCGGCTTTTTCAGTTGGATCGAAAGATGGGACCGGACTTACAGTTGTTATAGGTATAAAGAATAAGCGTAATCTACCTGATTTTGAGCATATAAATAACCGGGCTGTTAGTTTGCTGGGTATTCCGGTCGAACGAGCGATCGCAGTCTTGGCAAGAGATGTCGCGAAAACCAGTTCCGGAAAGATTAGAAGACTGGAAAATAAACGCATGCTCGAAGCCGGTGAATTTGAGGTGCTATATGAATACAAATCAACATATCAAACCAAAGACGATTCTTACCAAAGACTGAACTCAAATGCTGAAATAGATGCCTTGTTCAACCTTTATGGTTTGACAGGGGGTGAAACGTCCACTTTGGGAGATTCAGGATTGGATTCCTTGAAACTGGCTGAATTTGCACATGATCTGAAGGAACTTATTGTACGTTTCCGGTTTGAAGATCTGGCTGAAGAAGTCGATCTGAGGATCCTTCAAAAAATAGCCGTTGCTGAATTGTACGATATTCTTTATGATCTCAGTATCACCAGTCGTATGGCCCGATTCACGTTCAAACGCTCACTAGCAAGGATCAATGCGGAATATGGTGAGATCGAACGAAAATTAATGATCCGGGATTCGTTAATGGAACAAAAGGCAGATAAACCTGAACACTTTTTAAGTAGAGATGGTGAAGGAAAGATCTTACTTACAGGCGGCACAGGATTTTTCGGTCCTTTCTTGATCAAAAGTCTGCTCGAACAGCAGCATGATGAAATCGTGGTTCTTGTTCGTTCGAAAGACTCACACGCGGGATTTCAGCGCCTAAAAGAAGCTTTTTTAACCATCGGGTGTAGCGAGATTTTGTTGAATGAATTTATGACCAGAGTCTCTGTGGTATGTGGTAGTTTGGATCGCCGCCATTTGGGTTTGAATGAACAAGACTGGGATTTTCTGTCGAAGAATATTCATACGATCTACCACAACGGAGCATTGGTGAATTACCTGCTTGATTACGAGGCCATGCGCGGAAGCAATGTGGAAGGCACCAATGAGGTAATACGTCTAGCAAACAATCAACGACTAAAGGTCCTGAACTACATTTCGACGACTTTTATTTTTGGATGGTCAACCAAGGATGTGCTCTATGAGACGGACTGCAATGAAGAAATGGCCTTGCTAGATTTTGGATATAGCCAAAGCAAGTGGGTATCCGAAAGACTTGTTGAAAACTCCCGAAAAAAAGGTTTGCCCGTGAGGATCTTCAGACCTGCCCTGATCTCACCTTCGATCGACGGGAAAGGGTACAACTTTGATATTTCCATTCGCTTATTATCCTTTATGCTCAAATACGGAATCGGAACCTCTGCAAAGAACCAGGTAAGTTTTACGCCTGCTGATATTGGAGCGAACAATATTGTTGCCATTTCATTGGTCCCTGAAAGCGTCAATCATACATTTCATGTGACCAGAGATGTATTTTCAAGTATGCAGGATGTAACGGCCATACTTGGTCAATTAGCAGAGAGGGAATTCAGGAATTATCCATTGAAGGAGTTCGTTCCGGAGGTTATCAGTCGTTGCAAAAAGGATGATCTCTTGTTTCCCTTGCTTAACTTCCTGGTTCGTTCGGTAGATAATATCAGTTCAATGGAATTTAAACGCTATGACAACGGTAATTACCAGAAATTCAGGAAACTTTCCCCCTTCGGCAAAGAAGATGATACTCTGGAGGCAGTTGTGAATGGGATCTATCAGTTCATGACCAATAATCATATTATAGAATCAGAAAAAAGTGAAAATGAAAAATAAAAATATCATTCCTAAGATTTCGGTCGTGGAAACCTTGCTCGACACACCTGAAATGCTGAAGAGTCCCGTTGTAGTATTTGAGAAATACAGAAAAAAACTTGGCCCGACCTTCCGTTTTAGATTTGGAATCAGAGATACGATCGTTACTGCTGATCCTGAATTACTGAAGCATGTCCTGAAAGACAATAACGACAATTATCACAAGTCACATATCCAGACAGAACGATTCGTTGAATTTCAAGGGGTCGGGTTGACTAACAGTCATGGTGATTACTGGCTACGTCAGCGAAAATTATTAAGTATGGGCTTTACGCGTGGACGTTTGGCGGAGATCCTACCCATCCAGTTGGAAGTGCTTCATGATTTCCTGAAATCCTTTGATCAAGCAACACAGAAGGGAATTGTTGACATTCATGAGCAAATGGTAAAGTTCACACTTCTTTCGGTCGGGAAGTCACTTTTTGGGAAGCAGATGAAGGAAGAAGAACTGGAAAAATTTGCAGCGGCCATTGCTGATATCCAGCGATACATTGTAAAAAAAGTTGTACAACCATATCTCATGCCTTGGTTCTACCTCACAGGCCAGGACAAGAAATACCACAAGGTCAGAGAAGAAGGGGACCAGATTATTATTGATTACATCGAGGAACGAAGGAAAAAACCGGGAGAAGGCAGTGATATTCTTGAATTGATCCTCTCGACACCATTCAAGGGAACAAATGAATTCATGAGTGATGAGAAGGTAAAGGTCGAGATCTTGCAGTTGCTCGTAGCCGGAAATGAAACATCCACCACTGCGGCCACTTGGACTTTCTACATTATCGCGAAACATCCGGAGTGTTTACAGACGATTCGTCAAGAAATAGAGGAAACTTTTGGTGAGGAAGAAGTCAACTACAGCAGATTACATAGTTTAAAATATACTATTGCAGTTCTAGATGAAGCAATGCGCATGTATCCTCCTTTCTGGATGATCGATCGTGAGGCGCAGGTTGACGATGAGTTTAATGGGATGAAAATTCCAAAAGGGACAACAGTAATACCTTATATCTATGGGGTACATCACAATGCTGAATACTGGAAAGACCCAGAGAAATTCGATCCTTTCCGTTTTTTAGGAGAAAGTGGTGATAAAATCCATCCGTTTGCACATATTCCTTTTGGAGGTGGACCAAGGGTCTGTATTGGTCAGAACATGGCCAAAATGCAGGTGTTATTGGTGATGAGTGCAATCGTTAGAGCTTACGATTTCGAACTAACTGATAAAAAGGAACTTGGCTTACATGCCATGATGTTGCTTAAACCAGATGGTCCGGTTAATATGAAGTTTCATCGGATCCGAAATTAGTGACCGGTTGGCTGCTTTCCCATTTTTCCTCGATTTCACGGGCAAGTTCAGGTGAGGTAGTGTAGTTAACCTTCTGATGATCCCGCTTCAAGATCAGTTGCTGCTCGACTTGTTTTAGTGGTAATACCCCTAACTCCAATTCGTCATATATCCGATTTAAAGTGTCCATCGGTTCGCTTATAAGTTCCTTGAAAGTAAGTTCATAGAGCTGTTCCGAAGGAATTTGTTTTCTGAAGTAGTGATAAGGTTCTCTCAGTTTGATATAGGAATTGATGCAATAACCTTGAAGTTGCTCATCGTTTACCTTTTGAAAACTTACCTCTTTCTGAATAACTCTCCAGAAGTACATCGTGGAATGATATACTGAAAGTGGGTCGCGCTCAATGAAAACAAACTTAGCCTTAGGGTACCTTTTCAAAAGGTGAATTGCTCGACCTGTATCACCAGGAGATTTGACGACCACCCTTTTACCACCTGAAGCAAATGATATTTTCTTGATAAGAAAATCGTAGTCATCCAGCCAGCCCTCCTGATCTTTTGGTCGTTTTAACCCAATCATGCGACCGAACCAGTATTCATAACGCTTTGGAAATATGTGGCCCCATGTATAACTGTGATCACTTAAACCTGCACACATAGCCGATTCTAGCTCTCCGGGCATATTCAGGTTCATGGTAACCCGTTGAAAGGAATAGGGAATCTTGAAAATCCTGCAGAAAGCATTCATTGGAGGCTTTAGCCATCGTTCAGTCAAGATGAAATGATCAATGAACAAGAATTGATACACGGAAATAGTTGTGTGGTTTGAATCGGCTACTAAAAGCTCCTGTAAATGAGTTGTTCCGCTGCGCCAATGACCAAGAATAAAAATCGGATCCTCGTGTAGTTCATGTTTTAGGATCTTCCTTTCAAAGAGCAGTATTTCTGTTAAACGAAATGGTTCGAATATGATGTAGCGAAGCAAGAACAGGATAAATACCGGTATTCTCCGAAAGCTCACACCACCGTTCTGAAAAGTGATCAATAGTAATTTCCCTAAGGGATAAAAGGGAAGTTTTCTAAGTTTTGAATGCATTTTATTCAAACAAATAACAAAATTTTCTTACTACATGATCGTGTAAGCTCGATTTAAAAGTAGGGATTCTTTCAAGATATTTACTTAATTTTATACAGCTTATTGAAAATTGATAGCTAGTATTTATACAATGATCGATTACAAATTCATACAGACTTCTGACAATGATTTTCAGCGGAAGCTGCAGGAAAGGGTGAATAATTATTTCGTGAGGAACGAAATCGTCAGAAAAGCTGATATATCGATGCTCTGGAAGACTTTTTTTGCTGTTGGATTCTATGCCTTGGTCTATGTTGTGATCCTTTTCGGTTCGATTTCAAATCTGGGAGTTTATTTCTTTTTGTGGGTTTTACTCGGACTAGGGCAGACCTTTATTGGTATTTGCGTGATGCACGATAAGGTACATGGGGCATATACAAAAAATAAATTCGCTTCTTTTTTACTTGAAATTCCGATCCTTTTAATCGGTGTTGAATCTAAGATCTGGTCAATCGAGCACAACATCATTCATCATAATTATACGAATGTGAATGGGATCGATCAGGATATCAATCCGCGCTTCTTTTTTCGTTTTTCAAAAGATCAGCCGAAACGTTGGTTTCATCGCTTTCAACATGTGTACGCGACGTTTTTATATGGCTTGATGACCATTGAATGGATTACCTTGAAGGATTTCGATAAAGTAAGGAAATTCTATAGGCTGGGATTTTTAAAGACTGGTTGGGAAACAGCATTACTCACTTTGCAGATCCTGATTAAGAAACTTGTTTTTTTTACCGTTTTTCTCATAATACCGTTGTTGGTTATGCCTTTGCCAAATTATCTGATCCTTTTGATGTTCCTCACAATGGTCGTTGTTTCGGGTATTGTCATGACGATCATTTTTCAATTGGCTCATGTTGTTCCGAATGTCGAATTTGCAGATGTTGATCGAGATAAACAGGTCAACTGGCATTTACATCAAATGCGAACCACTTCAAATTTTGCCATGAATAATAAGGTGCTCACTTTCTTTCTAGGGGGATTGAACTTTCAGATTGAACATCATTTGTTCCCTGATGTATGCCATGTTCACTATCAATCTCTTTCTAAGATTGTTCAGTATACAGCAAGGGAATGCGATTATCCGTATCATTCGAACAGCACTTTTTTAGTTGCTATAAGAAAACATTACAGTCTGCTTAAAGAGTTAGGCAAATGAAATGTTTTGTGCCTTTTAAATAAACTGAATACTATTGCAGAGAGTGTGAAATAGTACCCTTCAATAAACGCATGGCTAAAAGCGATTAAAATATGTCATCACAAATTGTGATGACATCAAAAACGAAACGCCCAAATTCTAGATTGCCGTTTGAATTTACCTAGCATGGAGTTGCCATGGAATCAAATGTCTTAAAAAGATAAAAAATTAATTTCACAAAAACAGCGTGAGAAAATTGGATTTTAAAAAGGACCAGTAGTTTTATATAAACACCCCTATCTGAAGTTTTTTTGTTACTGATTATTTTTTTTTAATTATATAGCCTGAATATGTGTATAACCTCAAATTTTAAAATTATGAAAAAGTTCCTTTTGACAATTGCTTTAGGATCTTTCCTTCTTTGCTCTTCCAATTCTTATAGTAAGGGATTAAATAAAGAGCCAATTCCTACCAAAATAATAAAAGAATTCAGTGATGTACTTTCTTTATTCTTCGATCACGAATTAAAACTAGACTCTACTCTTAGAGAAAGTTGTCTTCAATTTATAGAAGCGGAGGTAGGCGGCAAACAACAAATAAAAGGTAAAGACTATGCTTATTTTCATATGATGTGGACTTTAACAGATTCTTTAGGAACCTACAAATCTGAGGATCTTACAAATAGCTTGGATAAAATGATTCATCAAGATATCTACAAGAATTATTTTTCTAGAATGGAAGGCGAATCTTACTGGATTGAGGTAATTCAAAAGGAAGAAAAATACTACTTGGTAGTGGCTTTAAATTAACACCTATCCTAACCAAAAAAAATATAAACCACATGAAAAAATTAGTTGTAACATCAGTTTTAATTTTAACTTCTTTTTTTTCTTTTTCTCAAAAGATTACTGTTCACGTAACCGAGGTAAAAGACTATTTAGTCAACGGTATTGTTAGTTACACTGTTGCAATGTGTGATTCTAATTTATACGAAAATAAACGAAAAGTTGACGGAACATACAACATTGATTTAGATAATAAAACATTATCTTTCAAAACACTTAAAAATAGTGGGACTCGAACAATTAATTCATTCACTAAAAATGGTAATACCGTTACTGTTCAATTTACGGATGAATATTTGGTCAATAAAAATGGTGATAAATTAGAAGCCACTTTGGTTATTAATAAAAAGCGAGGTAAAGTTATACTTACATACTTCGATTCATTAAACGAATATACATTTGCTCAAGACTTCACTAAAAACAAGATTAAAATTCATAATTAAGATTAGTAAAAATTAAAGCCGTCCCTAACCAAAAAAAATATAAACCATATGAAAAATTTAATCTTTGCTGCATTTGTTTTTTTGTTGTCGTCTTCATTATTCGCTCAAAAACAATACAATTTTTATAGTATGTTCGGCTTTAAATACTACGACCTTACGGGTAAAAATATGAAATACGAAGACGTATTAAAAGGTGAAAATTTGGGTGATGGCCTTTTTTCAGATGGATTTAATCACTACACCATTGATTTAAACGCTAAAACTTTCACACACAACTACATTTCTTTAGAGAGTGGGGTAGCAGATGGTAAAGAGGTTATTAGTAAAATCACGAACTTAGTTGAAACAAATAATTTCATTAAATTCGATGTAAGTACGGAGGATTTTGGCAAGATGTCTTTGGTAATCAATAAAAACATCCAAACCGATGTAGATTTGGTTGTTGTTTTTAAAGAAGACAAAAAGACCTACGCGGCAGTCTTTATCAATTAGAAATTCCACCGTCCCTGTCCATAAGTGTTGGGGTATAATTTATTCCGACATTAAGACAATATCTTCTTAACTTTGCGTAAATTGTTTCTATGACATTTCGCGATTTAAATTTGAAGAAACCACTTTGGAATGCCTTAGATGATTTAGCATATCAAACTCCAACAAGTATTCAGGCTGCAGGGTTCAAGGTGATGATGTCCGGAAAGGATACCATTGGAATTGCGCAGACTGGAACGGGTAAGACATTGGCGTATTTGCTACCGTGTCTGTGTATGTGGGAATTTTCGAAAGAACCTCATCCCCAGATTTTGATCATTGTGCCTACACGAGAATTGGTCGCACAGGTAGTGCGTGAAGTGGAGAAGCTAACAACGTACATGAATGTGGCTGTGTGTGGCGTGTATGGTGGCACCAATATGAATACGCAAGCAGCAATGGTCTTGCAAGGATTGGATATCCTGGTTGGAACGCCTGGGCGAATTTTAGATTTAGCAATAAGTGGTTCTTTGCAATTGAAACATGTCAAGAAAGTGGTGATTGATGAGGTGGATGAAACCCTTAGCTTAGGATTTAGACCGCAGCTATTGCACATATTTGATTTTTTACCTTCGAAAAGACAGCACATGGTTTTTTCAGCGACTCTATCGGAAGAAGTATCGGTGTTTTTGGATAACTATTTGATAACGCCTGTTCGCGTTGAAGCAGCCCGTGTTGGTTTGCCCATTGAAAAAATTGACCAAACAGGGTACCGCGTGCCGAATTTCCTTTCCAAAGTTGTCTTATTGCGTCATCTCATTCAACAGACCGGTGACAGCTCAAAAATTATAGTTTTTGTTTCCTCTCGTACCTTAGCCGATTTATTGTTTGAAGCGTTGGAAGGGAGTTTAACGAATACCTTAGGTATTATCCATTCCAATAAAGCACAGAATTTCCGCTTCGATACGGTGCGAAATTTTCAAGCTGGGGAAATTCGTATCTTGATTGCGACCGATTTAATAGCGCGTGGTATTGATGTGACAGATGTTTCACATGTGATTAATTTTGATATTCCGGAAAGTCCTGAAAATTATATTCACCGCATCGGACGAACGGGTAGGGCAGATAAAAATGGTATCGCGATCACCTTTGTGTCTGAAAAAGACGAAGCAGCGTTGGTCTCCATTGAAGAACTCATGCAGCAACAACTATCATTCACCAAAGTAACGGAGGACATTGTATTTACAGATGAGCTATTGGAATTCGAGAAACCAAAAACACTCATTCCTGGGAAGGCCCTTAAATTACCTCTACGAGAAAATAGTGGCGATTCTTTTCATGAGAAAATAGCGAAAAACAAAAAGGTAAACGTCCGTTACAACCATAAAAAAGCCATGTTAGAAAAGTACGGCAAACCTAAGAGAAAGAGGTAGAAGGATGTTTTATTAGGCGTTTTAAATTGAATTTCCACAAAGGATGAGTTCTTGGAAAACGTAGATCAATTATCGTGAAAGTATCTATTAATTACTCGGTAAATTATAACGCAAGCCAAGGCTAGACCCAAAACCAACATTAAATTTAACGGTATTATTTGGTATAGAATTTAATTGAATCGTTGGACGGAATTCATTGTAAATAACAAATGGCTTCCAAAATTCTCTTTTGTTACCTAATTTAAAGTTTATTCCTAATGGAATGTAGGCACTTCCACCCATTACCATAAAATTGCCATACGTCTCAGTTTCTATATTTTCAGAATTAGCATTACTTTCATACCCTGAATAAGGTTGAATATATTCTGATGTACGTAATGTCGTAGTCGAACGATAACTCATGCCAATTGAAAGACCAAGTCCAGCATGAAAAGCCCATCTTTTACCTGCATTCGCCTCAAAAATATAAGCCGCATCTATTCTTAATTGGTCGTTGCTATAGTTTCCGTTATAAGAGCTCGAAATCGTTGAATCTACATAGTACATTTGTCCTGTCTGCGAAGAAAATAAGGTATCCACAACATTACTTTCATAATAATGACCAGAAGTGTTCAGGA
>Ga0102865_1000391_pt1 | contig 11899 bp, 9 predicted proteins | sample Colrivmet1449C02_FD_78440 | JGI IMG/M metagenome (GOLD analysis project Ga0102865, IMG submission 78440) | Estuarine microbial communities from the Columbia River estuary - metaG 1449C-02 | ecosystem: Environmental > Aquatic > Marine > Intertidal zone > Estuary | place: USA: Columbia River...
ATGAAACATCGGAAGAAGAATTATTTGAAAGTGCAAGCGCTAGGTTACATACACTCATAAAAATGGGCACTGGTGCTATAGAGATAAAAAGTGGTTATGGTCTTTGCTTAGCTGGAGAACTAAAAATGCTAAGGGTGATCAAACGATTAAAAGAAAGCTTTGAAATACCTATTAAAGCTACCTTCTTAGGTGCACATGCATTTCCATCCGAATACAAAAATAATCATCAAGGATATATTGATCTGATCATGAATGAAATGTTACCTGCTATTCAAAAAGAAAATTTAGCAGACTATATAGATGTTTTTTGTGAAGATGGATTTTTTAATGCAGAAGAAACAGATCGCATTTTAAAAGCAGGTAGTTTACATGGATTAAAAGCAAAAATACACGCCAATCAATTAAATTATTCGGGTGGCATACAAGTTGGTATTGCCAATAATGCCATTTCGGTAGACCACTTAGAATGTGTTGGCGCGGAAGAAATCGATGCATTAAAAAACAGCAATACCATTGGAACTATTTTACCATCTGCAGCATTTTTTCTGGGTATCGCTTATCAACCTGCAAGAAAAATGATTGATGCCAATCTAGCCATCGCTTTAGCAAGCGACTACAATCCTGGCTCCTCACCCAGTGGCAATATGCCTTTTATCATGGCTTTGGCTTGTACACAATTAAAAATGACTCCCGAAGAAGCTTTTAACGCGCTTACTTTTAATGCTGCACATGCCATGGAACTTGCTAGCGAATTGGGAAGCATTACCATAGGAAAAAAAGCAAATTTAATCATCACTAAAGCAATTCCTTCTTTAGCATTTATACCTTATGCATTTGGATCAAATTTAATTGATCAAGTTTTAATTAATGGTAAAAAATATGAATAACAACTTTCATTATTACAAAGCAAAAGAATTAGAAAAATATTTTTCGGTAAGAGCCGATGAAACTAAAATTGGAGAGCAGGTGCAAACCATTGATGGGGTAGATCCTGTTGTTGCAATAAAAAACTCCAGTGCTAAATATATTTTAATTGGCATTCCAGAAGATATTGGCATTCGTGCAAACTTTGGTAAGCCAGGCGCTACCACTGCTTGGGAACAAAGCCTATCGGCTTTATTATCTATGCAGTCTAACCAGTTTTTAAATGGGGAAGAAATTTTAGTATTAGGCTATTTTGATTTTGCCGAATTACTTCAGCAATCTGAAAATAAAAACAGCGACGAATTAAGAGCAATGACTGCGCAGATAGATGAAATTGTTTACCAATTTATTCAATCCATTTATCAAAACGGAAAAGAGCTAATTGTGATTGGCGGTGGCCATAACAATGCCTATGGTTTAATAAAAGGTATTGCAAAAGCAAATGCCAATGCAATCAATGTAATTAATATAGACCCGCATTCAGATTATAGAAATAAAGAAGGCAGACACAGTGGAAATGGATTCAGATACGCCAAAGAAGAAGGTTACTTAAAAAACTATGCTCTATTTGGCCTTCACGAAAGCTACAGCCCTGCAAGCGTTACAGCCGAACTATTAAACAATTCTGAAATTAGGTGCTTTACCTACGAAGAAATAAAAATAAGAAATAAATATACCATGCTCAATGCGCTCGACTCTGCCATTGAATTTATCAATGATGATTTATGTGGCATTGAAATTGATTTAGATGGTGTCGAAAATATTCCGGCAAGCGCTGCAACTCCTTGCGGATGGAGTACGGCAGAAATTAGAAATATGTTACACCATGCTTCGAGCAGATTAAGTGTTGCCTATTTACATTTAGCCGAAGGCGCAGCAGAATTAAATGCTAAAGTAAATGCCGTTGGAAAATTAAATGCTTATTTAATCACTGATTTTATCAAAGCAAGAAACGCTTATCTATCGAAAAAATAATGTTGAGTAGGCGTAATGCAACTACTCAGTGGCAAATCGCTTTTATTGCAATCTGTTAAATTATTGATTGGCTCGAAATAACTTAGGCCTAATTTGATTACATCTGTTTTACATTGAGCTAAAAAACGATCGTAAAAACCTTTACCATAGCCCACCCTATTGCCTTTGAGGTCAAAAGCAAGTAATGGGCAAATAATCATATCGATGACCATAGGATCTATTGCTGCTCCATTAATAGGCTCTGCTATTCCTAAATTATTTGTCGCTAATTGGGTTTCTGGATTAAAAAACACCGCATCCATTTTTCCATTTTCAAAATTAGCTTTGGGTATGGCCATATTAATTTTCGGATAGCTTTCCCGAATGAAATCAATGATCGGATAAGTATTGCATTCGTTTTGAGCATTTATCGGCAAATAAATATGAATACATTTAATTGTAGTCAAATCTATTTTTTTAAACTCCAATAAAATGGCTTGGTCTAGCAATAATTTTTCTTCCAAAGAAATACTTTTTCTTTTCGTTAAAAATAGGGCTCTTGCTTCCGACTTTAACATTTATTTATTTTACTCGCTCTACATAATCACCATTCCTGGTGTCTATTTTAACTTTATCCCCTTCGTTAATAAACAATGGAACCTTAATTTCGGCCCCGTTAGAAACAGTTGCTGATTTAGTTACATTGGTTGCCGTATCGCCTTTAACAGCCGGTTCGGTATAAGTAACCAATAACTCTACATGAGTAGGCGCTTGGGCTGTAATAGGCTCATCGCTTTCGAATGCAACAATTAAATTCATTCCTTCGGTAACAAATTTTGCTGAATTGCCGAATAAGAATTTAGGAATATTAAATTGTTCGAAAGTTTCATTATCCATAACGACAAAGAAATCTCCATCTTCATATAAATATTGATAATCTTTTGTTTCTACTCTACAAATTTCTACTTCTTCGTCTGTACGAAAACGATATTCTACTAACTTGCCAGTTTTTACATTTCTCATTCTCGCTTGATAAAATGCTCGCAAATTTCCTGGCGTACGGTGAATGATTTCTTCTACCGCAATTAAATTACCATTGAATCTAATAATTGATCCGTTTTTTATTTCTGACGCTTTTGCCATAATTATTTTTTTTCGATTTACTAATTTATTATTTAGACTTATAGTCTGCAATTAATATTTGCTTATTACAAAATGAATATTCGTGTGCTTGATTAGAGGACACAAAAATAGTTCTATTACCTAACATGGTATCTATTAAATTTAAATACCATTGCGTGCCTTGCTCGTCTAAGTTGGTGGTAGGCTCATCGAGTAGAATGCAATCAACGTCACTATATAAGGCTAGTGCAAGCTTTACTCTTTGTTTCATACCAGAAGAAAAATACCTTATTTCTTTATTCGTTGCTTTGTTTAATCCAATTAAGGTGATTAAATCTTCTGCTGTGTGAAAGCCTAATTTTTTTTTAAAGGAGAAATGAAATTTAATTAATTCCAATAAAGTCATTTCTTCTGGCAATTCTAAATAGGGAGCTGCAATAGTGATGTGTGTAAAAAAAGATTCGATGGCTATGGCAGTATTATTTTTACTGAAATGAATTGCTCCCGCATTTGGGCTGAGTATTCCTGAAATTACTTGTAATAAAGTAGATTTTCCAGAACCATTTGGACCAATAATGGCAATGCGGTCTGCTGGATTTGAAGTAAAGTCTATGCCTTTAAAAATCCAATCTCTATTGAATTTTTTTCCAAGCCCACTTAATTCGATCCTCATACATTTCGACCTATGCCTTTCATAATGCCCTCTTTAGAGTTTTTAACGAAAGATAAAATTTGATCTTTGATTGGAGAGGAAGGTATTTCGGATTCGATTTGTGCTAAAGCATTCGAAGTGCTTAAACCTCTAACGAATAAAATTCTATAGATGTCTTCTATTTGGCGAATGTTAATTTCTGTAAATCCTCTTCTTCTTAAACCAACAGAATTAATACCAACATAACTAATAGGTTCTCTTGCAGCTTTAGTAAAAGGAGGAACATTTTTTCTAACCAATGTGCCGCCTGCAACGAAACTATGTGCACCTATGGTTAAAAATTGTCCAACAGCAGCCATACCTTCTAATATTGCGTAATCCTCTATGGTTACGTGTCCTGCTAAGTTTACGCTGTTTGCTAAAATAATATGATCGCCCAAAATACAATCATGGGCAACATGGGCATAAGCCATAATTAAACAATTTTTTCCGACAACCGTTTTATATTTTTCGGTGGTCCCTTTATTGATGGAAACAAATTCTCTGATAGTGGTATTGTCGCCAATCTCGGCTGTAGTATTTTCGCCGTTATATTTTAAATCTTGTGGAATAGCAGAAATTACTGCACCCGGAAATATTTTACAATTCTTACCAATTCTGGCACCTTCCATAATAGTTACATTGGATCCTATCCAAGTACCATCGCCAATGATTACATTTTTTTGAATAGAAACAAATGGATCGATGGTCACATTTTCGCCAATGATTGCTTCTGGATGAATATAGGTAAGGGATTGATTCATGTTGCTAATTTAACTTCTTCTTACTATTTGTGCCATTAATTCTGCTTCCATTACAATTTTATCACCAACAAATGCAATTCCTTTCATTTGACAAATTCCCCTACGAATAGGAGCCGTTAAATCACATCTGAAAAGAATAGTATCGCCTGGTACAACTTTATCTTTGAATCTTGCATTTTCAATTTTCATAAAATAAGTCCAATAATTTTCTGGATCTGGTACGGTATTTAAAACTAAAATTCCGCCTGTTTGCGCCATTGCTTCAACTTGTAAAACGCCCGGCATTACTGGGTTTCCAGGAAAGTGCCCTTTAAAGAACTCTTCGTTCATGGTTACATTTTTTACACCCACCACATGCTTAGAAGACAATTCAATAATTTTGTCGATTAATAAAAATGGTTGACGGTGAGGTAAAATATTCATGATGCCTATGGTGTCATAAATTGGTGGCACATTAGGATTATACACTGGAATATTTTTTTTCGCTTTATCTTTTTTAATTAATGCTTTGATTTTTTTAGCAAATGCAACATTGGCTGCATGTCCAGGTCTTGCGGCCATCACATGCCCTTTTAATGGCATGCCAATTAAAGCTAAATCGCCAATTACATCTAATAATTTATGTCGAGCAGGTTCGTTTTGATGACGCAACTCTACATTGTTTAAAATACCTTCTCTAGCAACTGCAATTTTATCTCGATTAAATAATTTAGCAAGGTGATCTAATTCTTCTTCGCTTACCACTTTGTCAACTACAACAATTGCATTGTTTAAATCTCCGCCTTTAATTAAATTATTTTTTAAAAGCATTTCTAATTCGTGCAAGAAACAAAATGTTCTGCAAGAAGCAATTTCTTTTTTAAATTGTGCAATACCCGACAAACCCGCATGCTGACTGCCTAATACAGGTGAGTTATAATCTACCATTACCGTAATGCGATAGTCATCGATGTATGGCATCGCCACCATTTCTACTTGACGATCAGATTCTGAATAAGTAATGTTGGAAGGAATTACAAAGTATTCTCTATCTGCATCCTGAATTTCGAAACCAACTTTTTCGAGCTCTTCTATAAAAATAATAGAGCTGCCATCCATAATAGGCGTTTCGGGTGCATCTATTTCAATTAAAATATTGTCGAGCTCTAAACCAGCTAATGCAGCCAAGGTGTGCTCTACAGTAGAAACACTTGCTCCGTTTTGTGTAATTGTTGTTCCTCTAGAAGTATCCGTTACGTTATCTACATCGGCATCAATAATTGGAGAACCCGGTAAATCGATGCGTTGAAATTTAAACCCATGATTTTCTGGCGCAGGCTTAAAAGTCATGGTCACTTCTTTACCCGTATGTAAACCAACTCCTTTTACAGTTACAGGAGCTTTAATGGTAGTTTGTTTTAGATTCATTAGCAAGGATTATTCCCGCAAATGTATCTAGAAACTGCCTTTATACAAAATGTTTGAACGATTAAATTATGAACTCTTCTGCTTGAGTTGCTGTTCAAGCTCCTCAATGCGTTTTTCGAGCTCTGGAAGCCTGCGATAAACCGCTTGATTTTTCAAAGAATCGCGGAAAAGAGCTAGTGGAGAGCCTCCCCATTGCTTGTTTTCGAGCGTGACGGTTTTGGTTATACCTGATTGGGCCGCTATTTGAGAACCCTTAGCAACATGAATATGGCCTGCAACACCAACCTGACCTCCCAATACCACATTTTCGGCAATATGCGTACTGCCCGAAATGCCCGTTTGAGAAGCGATTACCGTGTTTTTACCAATTTCTACATTATGTGCTATTTGAATTAAGTTATCGAGCTTTACCCCTGCACGAATAATAGTAGAACCCATGGTTGCACGATCGATACTGGTATTGGACCCAATTTCTACTAAATCTTCAATAATTACATTTCCAATTTGAGCAATTTTTTGATAAGTGCCATCGGCTTGCGGTGCAAAACCAAAACCATCACTACCAATTACCGCACCAGCATGAATAATTACACCCTTGCCAATTACGCAATCTGAATATATTTTAACGCCTGCAAAAAGAGTCGTATCATCTGCAATAGTTACATTATCTCCGACAAAAACTTGCGGATATAATTTTACATTATTTCCAATCGTTACATTATTTCCAATATATGCAAAGGCACCAACATAGCAATTAGCGGCCATTGTAGCCGATTCACTTATAAAACTAGGTTGTTCGATTCCTGATTTATGTAATTTTATGGTATTGTATTTATCAAGCAAAACTGAAAAAGCAGTGTACGCATTGTCTACTTTTATAAGTGTAGCCTTAACTGTTTTTTCTAACTTTAAAGATTTATTAACGATCACTATTGATGCTTGCGTATCATAAAGAAAATGTTCGTATTTAGGATTAGAAAGAAAAGATAGGGTTCCCTTTTTTCCTTCCTCAATTTTAGATAACGCATTAACCACCTCGGCTGGATTTCCATCCAACTCGCCTTGAAGCATTAAACAAATTTCTTGAGCGGTAAATTGCATGATACAAAGTTAAAATTATCCATTAAAGTTACAAATCTGAATAGCAGGAATATTATTTAGGATAACAAATAAAATATTTTTCAACTGTTTTACTCAAAGCAGATAAATTTAAATTATCTGAGGCATCTGCAATATCAATTAGACCTTTAGATTTTGTTAAGATATTTATTTTACCTACCTCCATGTTGTAGGCATTGTTGGTAATCTTTCCCGAAAAAATAAAATAATCTTGCTCTTCAGAAGTAAGTGGAAACGAAATAGTTAATTTGTCTTTATGCGATTGAATGCTTTTTGACGTAAATGCTTCGTTTTGCATTTCAATCGTAAATAATTTTCGGTCGATTAATAATTTACACAGTTTAGCTAAAATTGGATCTTCATGTTCGGCCCATACTTTAATAGCAGAAAACAAATCACTATCATCTAATTTCATAAATGCATCGAGGTATAACTCGTTTTCATAAAATGCTTCGGTACTAATTTTGTTTGCTAATAAAAGATTGAACGATGGGCTTGCAAATAGAGGAACGCCTTTGTTTGCAATAGCCTTAGCACGTTGAAATATTTTAACTAATAATTGTTCTGCTGCTATAACCGTTTTATGAAGATACACTTGCCAATACATTAATCTACGAGAAATTAAAAACTTCTCGATAGAATAAATTCCTTTTTCTTCTACAACTAATTCATCATTTACAACATGTAACATTTTTAAAATACGATCGAATCCGATGACCCCTTCAGAAACTCCCGTATAAAAACTATCTCTATTTAAATAGTCTAATCTGTCCATGTCTAATTGACTAGACACTAATTGATGTAAAAATTTCTTTTCGTATTTGTTTTCAAAAATGGCAATGGCTAAGCTTAATTTTCCATTAAATGTTTTATTTAAGCGATGCATAATTAATACAGACAATGCTTCGTGCTGAACACCAGGTACAATGCAACTTTCTAATGCATGTGAGAATGGGCCATGTCCAATATCATGTAACAAAATAGCGATAGTTACCGCCTCGGCTTCTTCTTCTGTAATAGCAACCCCTTTGTTTTTCAAAGTTTCGAGCGCAATACCCATTAAATGCATGGCTCCTAAAGCATGATGAAAACGGGTATGCAATGCGCCAGGATATACTAAATGGGTAAGTCCCAGCTGTTTAATATTTCTTAAACGTTGAAAATAAGGGTGTTCTATTAAATCGAAAACGGTTTCGTAAGCAATACTCACAAAGCCATAAACAGGGTCGTTAAATAATTTCTTCTTGTTCAATGGAATTAGGATAATAAAATGAAGGTAAAGTTGTTAAATTTAACAATAAGAAAAAAGAAAGATGCAAGATACGATGATATTATGGGCAGATGATGAAATTGACCTTTTAAAGCCCCATATTTTATTTTTAAATGAAAAAGGATACCAGGTAAAAACAGTTACCAATGGTGCAGATGCGATTGATTTAATTAAAACTAATTATTTCGATTTGGTTTTCTTAGATGAAAATATGCCTGGTTTAACTGGCTTAGAAACACTGGTTGAAATAAAAAATTTCAATTCCGAAATTCCCGTTGTGCTTATTACCAAAAACGAAGAAGAATATTTAATGGAAGAAGCAATTGGTAAAAAAATAGCAGACTACTTAATAAAACCCGTTAACCCGAAACAAATATTATTAACCATCAAAAAAATTCTTGATAATAAAAGGTTAATTACAGAAAAAACGGCCTCGGCTTACCAACAAGAATTTAGAAATTTAGGTAGCCAACTCAACGATGTGCAAAACATAGAGGAATGGATGGATGCTTATCGTAAGCTCGTATACTGGGAACTAGCACTAGAACAATTAGAAGATGCAGGGATGCACGAGATTTTAACATTACAAAAATCGGAAGCAAACGCCTTATTTTCAAAATTTGTAGAGAAAAATTATTTGTCTTGGTTACAACAACCCGATAAAGCGCCCATGCTTTCGCATAGTGTTTTAAGAAAAAAAGTGTTCCCAAATTTATCAGAAACACAGCCTACCTTCTTTATTTTAATCGACAATTTAAGATATGATCAATGGAAAATAATTGCGCCATTGGTAAACGAATATTTTAGATTAGAAGAAGAAGAACTATACGTAAGTATATTGCCAACGGCTACGCAATATGCTCGAAACGCAATATTTTCGGGCATGTTACCTAGCGAAATGGAAAAACGATTTCCTAAATTATGGAAAAATGACGAAGATGAAGGAGGAAAAAACTTACACGAAGAGGAATTTTTAATTGATCATTTACAAAGAGCCAGAAAAGAAATTAAAAGTAGTTATCATAAAATAACCACAAACGAACAAGGAAAAGACTTAGCAGAAAATGTGCATCATTTATTTAAAAATAATTTAAATGTGATTGTATACAATTTTGTAGATATGTTGTCGCATGCAAGAACAGAGATGGACATGATCAAAGAATTAGCGCCAGACGAATCTGCGTATAGATCACTTACCTATTCTTGGTTTGAGCATTCTCCATTACTAGAAATTATCAAAAAAATTGCGCAAAAAAATGCAAGACTAGTAATTACAACCGATCATGGAACTATTAGAGTTAAAACACCAAGCAAAGTAATTGGAGACCGTTCGGTGAATAGTAATCTGAGATACAAACAAGGTAAAAACTTAAACTATGTAGCAAAAGATGTGTTTGAAATTAAAAATCCAGCGGACGCATTTTTACCTAAAGTCAACATGAGTCAAACCTATATTTTTGCGAAAAATGACACTTACTTTGTATATCAAAACAACTACAATCATTTTGCAAACTTCTTTGCGAATAGCTTTCAACATGGTGGAATTTCTTTAGAAGAAATGCTCATTCCCTATGCTAGTTATACTTCAAAAATATAGTATTTGTATTAATCTATACTTTAGAATTTTAAGCTCAAGCCCAGCAATATGGATCTTGTAGCTTGTGGGTAATAATATACAGCAGTTGTTTTTTCGCCTCCAATTAAATAAGAATAAGTGTAACCATTGGCTACATATTTACGATTTAATATATTAGCTAATTTTATATCTAAGTTCAATATTGTTTTATTTTTTAATGGCTTAATATAATTAATGATTAAATCGTTTACCATAAATTCCTTGATCATTTTTTCCTTACTGCTTGTATTATCTAAATATTGTTTGCCAACATATTTATTTTGAAGACTAAACCCTATACTTTTTGAAAACTGATAATTAATAACAGCGCCTATTATGATGGCTGGTGAATAAGCAAGGTTTGTTTTTTGATACTGTTGCTCAATGGTGTCAATAATTGAATAATTTATTGGATCATAATTATACAAGACGTCGGTATAGTTAAGTATTTTATTTGCACTGATGGCCGCGTTTGCGCCGATACTAAGCATAGAACTAACCGCTAGCATACCATTCCACTCTAATCCTAAGCGATAACTTTGTGCGCAATTTTCTCGAATAGATTCTCCAACATCGTTGAGCTTACCAGTAGGAATAAGTTGATTTTTATAGTTCATATAATACACATTCCAGGCAGAACGTATTTTACTATTTTGGTATTTCCAACCAAGTTCTATATCTGCTAATTGTTCTGCCAATGCTTTTTTGCTTCTACTTAAATTACTAATCAAATCGTCTCTGTTAGGTTCTTTATTCGCTATGCTATAAGAAACATAAAACACCTCCTTGTTGTTAGGCGTATAAGATATTCCAAGCTTTGGATTAAAAAATAAATAATTAGCGTTTTGGGATATATTCATTAAATAAATATTTTCACCTCCTAAACGGTATCGAATAATCCGCGTTTGTAAATCTAAGTATGCGTTAAATTTTGGTTTAAATTCGTAATCAATTTTACAATAAACATTGGCTTCTTTTTTTAAGCCAGTACCCTCAAAAATATTTTGCTGAGGTAAACTCTGAGAAGCATACTGTGCCCATACAACTTCGGCAAAATGTTGCCCATCATATACATTTGCTGCTGCACCTACTTGTAAATGCAGTCGGTTGTTGATCGTGTTTTGATAAGAAAACACAATGCCTTTAAACTGATTTGCCAACCATCTTCTTCTTAATAAATTGGTGCTATTGATCGTATCTGCTCCAACAAATAAAGTGTCAAATCCAATACTGGCAAAGGCTTGGTCATATTTAAATTCCTGAAAAAAACCTTTTCCATTGGTAAGATGTAAACCAATTGTATAGCTAGCCTGCGCATTCAATAGTTTAGTGTAAAAAGATTGGTAATGTGTTTGAGCGTATTGATCGTATTGATCTTTATAATTTGCTGCTATTGGATTATACCTTCTGTTAGTTTGCATAGAATCAATGGGCACTCCTTCCCATGCAAGAAATGTTTTTTCAGAACCAGCAAACATATTAAATTTCCATATGGCATTTTTTGTAGTATAATTTGCATTAAAGAAATAAGAATTTAAAGTTGCCGCACTATTTTGTATATAACCATCGGATCGAATATGAGATGCTCGGCCTGCAAAACTCCAATTATTTTTTAACTGCCCAGTTGAAAATTTTCCCATCCATTTTTTTGTTCCAAAACTGCCGCTGCCAGTGGCTAGCTCAAAGCCAGCCGAATCGGTGATTTGGGCTGTTTGTATATTAATACTAGCACCAAAAGCACCGGCACCATTAATGGAACTTCCAACTCCTCTTTGAACTTGTATATTATCTATTGAGGAAGCAAGATCTGGCAAATTCACCAAAAATGTGCCTTGAGATTCCGCATCATTTAAAGGAATACCATTTATGGTTACGTTGGTTCGGCTTGCATCTGTTCCCCTAATTCTAATGCCCGTATATCCAATGCCAGTGCCTGCATCAGAAGTTATAACGGTAGCGGGTAATTGATTTAATAAATAAGGTAAGTCTTGCCCTAGGTTGTTTTTAGCGATGTCTTGCTTTTGAATTAAATC
>Ga0102865_1000401_pt1 | contig 11755 bp, 9 predicted proteins | sample Colrivmet1449C02_FD_78440 | JGI IMG/M metagenome (GOLD analysis project Ga0102865, IMG submission 78440) | Estuarine microbial communities from the Columbia River estuary - metaG 1449C-02 | ecosystem: Environmental > Aquatic > Marine > Intertidal zone > Estuary | place: USA: Columbia River...
GATGAAAAAGGCAAAACCATGCCTTTAGTCAATATTTCAATAGTCGGAACTAATATTGGCACCCAAACCAACGATTTTGGGCATTACGAACTAAAAGTACCAGCCGATTCCGCATTTACTTTACAGTTTAATTCTCTAGGATACGAATCGCATAAAATTGAATTGAAGTTAAAACCTGCTCAACAAAAAAAAATCAGTCATCAATTTACTCAATCTAGTTTTGCCATTAAACAAGTAGTAGTCAATAGCGATATAGATAGGCGGGCTGGAATTTCGAAAATAGATGCCAAATTACTTTCTAGTTTACCCTCTGCTTCTGGAAATTTTGAAGCCATTTTAAAAACTTTGCCTGGTGTGAAATCCAATAATGAATTGAGTTCGCAGTATAATGTGAGGGGTGGAAATTTCGATGAAAATTTAGTGTATGTAAATGATGTGGAAATTTACCGTCCTTTCTTAGTACGCTCAGGCCAACAAGAAGGACTGAGTTTCATCAATTCAGACATGGTTAAATCGGTCAGTTTTTCGGCTGGTGGATTTGATGCTAAATACGGAGATAAATTATCTTCTGTATTAGATATAACCTATAAAAAACCTGTTGCTTTTGCAGGTACAGTTTCGGCCGGCTTACTAAATCAATCCATTAACTTAGAAGGAACCAGTCGCAATCGTCGCTTATCTTATTTGTTAGGTTACCGAAAAAAATCAACCAAATATGTATTGGGTTCTTTAGATATAGATGGCGATTACCAGCCTAATTTCTCCGACCTGCAAACCTATGTAAACTATAGCCTTTCGACCGATTGGGAGCTCTCTTTTATGGGAAATTTCAATAGTAATAATTACATCGTAAAGCCGCAAAGTAGAGAAACTACATTTGGTACTTTCAACGAAGTATTGCGTTTGTCTATCTTTTTTCAAGGACAAGAAATCGATCAATACCAAAGTACGCTGGGCGCTTTAACGGCTACTTATAGTCCTTCCGATTCTTTGAAAATAAAATTCATTGCCACAAAATACAATTCCTTTGAACAAGAAACTTTTGATATAGAAGGGCAGTATATATTTGATGAAATAGAAAGTAATTTTGGTAAAGAAACCTTTGGACAGGTAAAAGCAAACAGGGGAGTTGGCGCTTACTTAAACCATGCTAGAAATTTCCTGCGTGCTAATGTGCAATCTATTGAAAACAAAGGACGCTACGTACATAAGGGTAATTTATTATTATGGGGTTTGCGTTATCAAAATGAGCAAATAAACGATCAATTGAGCGAATGGAATTTAATAGATTCTGCAGGTTATGCGCTTTCTAATTCGGCACAAATGATTGAGTTAAAAGATGTGATTCGTACTAAAATAAAATTAAACACCAATCGCGTCAATGGCTTTATTCAAAATTCATTTTCTTTTAATTCTGATAAAAGTTTACAATTAACAACGGGTATAAGGGCCACTTATTGGGATTATACTAAAGAGTTAAATTTGAGTCCAAGAATCACTTTGTCATTTCATCCAAAATGGAAGCAGGACTGGGTTTTCAGAGCATCTACTGGTTTGTATTATCAACCGCCTTTTTACCGCGAATTAAGAAATTACGATGGTACTTTATCTACCAATCCAGCCGCACAAAAATCTATTCATTATGTGTTGGCTGCCGATAAACAATTTATATCTTTTGGTGGTCGTAAGTTTAAGTTTATATCAGAAATGTATTATAAACAAATGGATCAAATTATTCCTTACGAAGTAGACAATGTTCGCATTCGATATTATGCCAATGATAAAGCAAAGGCATACGCTAAAGGTATTGATTTTAAAGTGAATGGGGAGTTTGTGAAAGATTTAGAATCGTGGTTTAGTTTATCATTTATGAGCACACAAGAAGATATTTATAATGATAAAATAAATATCAAGGATGTTAGCGGAATAGATTCTGCTATTATTTATCCAGGTTATATTCCAAGACCAACCGATCAACGATTTAATTTTTCAGTATTTTTTCAAGATAACTTTAAAAATGATCCAAGTTTTAAAGTGCATTTAAATGTAGTTTTTGGTGCACGATTACCATTTGGTCCGCCAGATTTTGCAAGGTATAAAGACACCTTGCGCATGCCGCCCTATTGGAGAGCAGATGTAGGATTCAGTAAAGAATTTGTAGGTAAGAAAAATGGGGGAACCGCGCAAATTGGGCCATTTAAATCGCTCATGCTTTATGGCGAAGTTTTTAACCTCTTTAAACGTTCCAATACCATATCCTATCTATGGATAAGAGATGTGAACGCGCAACAATATGCAGTGCCAAATTACCTTACTTCAAGGCAAATTAACATACGTTTGGTCGGTAAATTTTAACACTTGTATAAGAGTTGATAGTTTTTAACTTTGTATGGTATTTTAACCTATAAAAAATGCCACACAAACACAATTTCGGTGCAGGTCCTTGCATCTTACCACAAGAAGTTTTTGAACAAGCAGCACAGGCTGTATTAAGTTGGGGCGACACAGGTTTGTCTATCTTAGAAATCTCGCATCGTACGCCAGAGTTCGAATCGGTTGTTGAAGAATCTGTGCAATTGATTAAAGAATTAATGCAAGTGCCCGAAGGCTACGAAGTAATTTTTGTGCAAGGTGGTGCAAGTTTGCAATTTGGCATGTTGCCCATGAATTTATTAAACGAAGAAGAGTCGGCAGCCTATTTAGATACAGGTGTTTGGGCTAACAAAGCCTTAAAAGAAGCTAAACTTTTTGGAAATGTAAATGTGGTGGCTTCTTCTAAAGAGGACAACTATTCTTTCATCCCAAAAGATTTTCAAATTCCAACAGATGCTAAATATTTTCATTGTACTTCTAATAATACTATTTACGGAACGCAAATGCAATCGTTCCCAAAATCTCCAGTAAGTATGATCTGCGATATGTCATCTGATATTTTAAGTAGGGAAATTAAGGTAGCAGATTTTGATTTAATATATGCTGGAGCACAGAAAAACATTGGGCCTGCAGGAAATACGGTTGTCATTTTAAAATCAGAAATTTTAGGAAAAGTTAACAGAAAAATAACATCGATGCTCGATTATCGCATTCATATTGAAGGTGGATCGATGTACAATACGCCTCCAGTATTTGCCATTTATGTGGCCATGTTAAATTTACGTTGGTTAAAAAAACAAGGTGGCGTAAAAGAAATGGAAAGAAGAAATGTAGAGAAAGCAAATTTACTTTATTCCGAGATTGATCGTAACGCAATGTTTAAAGGTACTTGCGCAATAGAAGATCGTTCTAAAATGAATATTTGTTTTGTCATGAATGATGCTTCTTTTGAAAAAGAATTTTTACAAATGGCCGAAGCATTAGGCTGTGTTGGTTTAAAAGGACACCGAAGTGTGGGTGGATTTAGGGCATCTATGTATAATGCATTGCCATTAGCAAGCGTTCAAGTTTTAGTAGATACCATGAAAAATTTTGAAGCTTTAAAAAAATAAAAAGATGAAAATATTAGCGAATGATGGGATTGATCCAATTGGTAAAAAAATGCTCGAAGATGCTGGTTTTACAGTAGATACAGAGACAATTCCGCAAGATCAATTGCTTTCAAAATTAAATCAATATGATGCTGTTACGGTTCGTTCGGCAACCAAAATTCGTAAAGAATTAATTGATGCTTGTCCTAATTTAAAATTAATTGGTAGAGGTGGTGTAGGGATGGATAATATAGATGTGGATTACGCAAAATCAATTGGAAAAACAGTGATTAATACACCTGCGGCATCTTCTATTTCTGTTGCAGAATTAGTATTCGCCCATTTATTTTCGGGTGTTCGTTTTTTAGCGCAAGCCAATAGGGCTATGCCTTTGCATGGAGATTCACAATTTAATGATTTGAAAAAACAATATGCAAAAGGACTCGAACTAAAAGGTAAAACCATTGGTATTTTGGGTTTTGGTCGCATAGGAAGAGAAGTAGCTAAAATTGCATTTGGTTTAGGCATGGATGTACTTGCCTACGATTTATTCGAATTTAATCCTACGGTAGATATGCGTTTTTCTGGCGATATTACTTTACCCTTAACTGTTCAAGTTGCTAGTAAATCGCTTTTACTTCAAAGAGCTGATTTTATTACCTTACATGTGCCAGCAATAGATGGTAAGCCCGTAATTGGTGCTGCAGAATTTGCCATGATGAAAAAAGGAGCAGCCATTGTGAATTGTGCAAGGGGCGGTGTAATTGACGAAACAGCTTTATTAGCTGCCTTAGATAATCAACAAATCGCATTTGCCGGATTAGATGTTTTTGATAACGAACCAACACCCGCTTCAGCAATTTTAAATCATCCTAAAATTTCTTTAACGCCACATATTGGAGCTGCAACAAACGAAGCGCAAGAGCGCATTGGCGTGGAGTTAGCGAGTTTGATCATTGATTTTTTTAATAAATAATAATGGCAAATATAAAAGCATTCAAAGGTATTAGACCCCGAAAAGATTTAGTGGAACAAGTGGTTGCTAAACCTTTTGATACTTTTTATACGCCAGCTGCAAAGCAAATTTTAGAAAATAATCCCATCTCATTTTTACATACCATAGAACCTTTAATTGATAATCCTTTTCAACAAGGTTCGAGAGAAGAAATTGTTTTCAAAAAAGCAAAAGAGATTTTTGATGAATTTATGGAAGATGGGGTATTGCAAAGCGATCCATCGGAAAGTATTTATGCTTATCGCACATTCAATAGGGGCCAATGGCAGCAAGGCATTTGGTGTTTAACCTCTATAGACGACTACTTAAATAATTCCTTAAAAAAACACGAACTGACCCGTACCGAAAGAGAAAAAGATTTAATAGAATATTTAGATAATACGGGAATTGATGCGAATCCTGTTTTAGTGACTTACCAAGGCAGTTCCAAAATACAAGAAATATTAAATCAGGTAATGGCTACATTGCCCGATTTTGATTACCATGCCAACGATCAGCAACATCAATTATGGCATATCGATTCGGCACAAATGATTCAAGAACTGATTGCCGAATTTAAAAAGTTCGAGGCTACTTATATTGCCGATGGTCACCATCGTGCCGCTGCTGCTGCACTAGCAGGCACACAAAAAAGAAAAAATAATTTCAAACACCATGGCCGAGAAGAATACAATTTCTTTAGTACCATTTATTTTAGTTTTGAAGAGTTACAAATTTTCGAATTTCAGCGTGTCTTAAAAGATTTAAATGGCTTAAGCAGCAGCGAATTTCTTACCAAACTTTCGGATAATTTTGACTTAACATTATCTGATGCGGCAAAGCCAATGCACCCTCGTGAGTTTAAATTATACATTGAGCATACTTGGTATAAAATTACCCCAAAGCATGTAGATACTACCCTTACAGAGCCTATCGATTTATTAGATGTGAGTATTTTGCAAACGCAAATATTACATCCCATATTGGAAATAACTAATCCTAGAAGAGATCCTCGGATTTCTTTTGTGGGCGGCATTGTGCCAATTCAAGATATTACTAAAAGTATAGATGCCGGAGAAAGTGTTGCTGCATTTATTTTATTTCCAACCTCTATCGAAGAGTTGGTGGCTGTTTCGGATGCTGGATCTGTTATGCCACCTAAATCTACTTGGTTTGAGCCTAAATTGCCTTGTGGCTTAGTGGTTCATCAGTTGTAATATTATTTCACTTCCCTTTTAATTCCAAATAAAGTGCTTCTACTTTGGCTCTTGCCCAAGGTGTTTTACGCAAAAAGGTTAAAGATGATTTTATGCTAGGGTCGTGTTTAAAACAATTGATACGAATGGCTTCGTCGAGGTATTCCCAACCATAATTCGCCACTAAAAATTCAAGTATTTGTGCGAGTGTAATGCCGTGTAATGGATTGTTAGCTTGGCTTTCCATTATTCTTCTTCTTCAAAAAATTCTTCTAGTGAAGCAAAGTAAATATCATTCCAACCGTCAATCATATCTTCAAACGCTTCGTCTGGAATATTTGTTTGACTGAGTTCTATAGAGGTGGAGTCGGGTCTTTTGCCTGGGTGTAATTTAAAAGTCACGATGGATTCTTCAGGTTCGCCCTCGAAATACCAATGTTGAACTATTTTTTTATTTTCTTCAAATTCCAAGTTCTTGCCACAAATATCTCCATCAAAAAGCGAGAATTCGCTGCCTACTTCGGTACTCATTTGCGCTTCTGCACCAGACCATAACTGAATGGTAATAGGGTTGGTAAGGGCTAAGTAAATTTGATCTGGACTGGTTGGTAATTCGAAATATTTTTTAAAAGTTTTCATGTGCTTGTTTATAAAATAAATTGCGTTCCTTTTTGCGGAATGCAAACTTGGTATTCTTTTTCATTTAATACAGCGGCTAATTGCTGCATCGATGATTTTTCGCCATGCACCAAAAATACTTTTTTTAATTTACTTGGCGGCGTGGCCATGATAAAATTTAATAAGCCATCTTGATCGGCATGGGCGCTAAAGAGGTCGGTTTGTTTGATACTCGCAAATACATAGAGTTCTCGGCCATATATTTTTACCATGGGAATGCCATCGAGTAGTTTCCTGCCTAGTGTACCTTTGGAACAATAGCCAATAAATAAAATGGTGCAATAATAGTTTTGTAAATTGAAATATAGATGATCTTGGATTCGACCTCCTTCTAACATACCTGCTGAAGAAATAATGATACATGGTTCGAAATAATCCGAAATTTGCTTGCTTTCTTTTAGGGTTTCTATATAGTCTAAAGTATCAAAAGTAAATTGATCACCATTACTTTGGTAAAATTCTTTGGCGCTATCATTCAATAAATGATGGTGTTTCCGGTAGATGTCTGTTCCCGCCATTCCTAATGGGCTATCGACAAAAACTTTTATTGGAGGAAGTTTTTTAGCAGCAAATATTTTATTGATACTATAAACCAATGCTTGTGTTCTGCCAATACTAAAAGCAGGAATAATTAAGCGGCCTGGTGTATCAATGCAACTGTGTTTAATATTTTCTATTAATACTTCTTCTACGGTTTTATCTTTTGAATGTAATCTGCCGCCATAAGTGGATTCACAAATTAAATAATCTACCTCAGGAATGGTTTCTGGATCAGCTAAAATAGGATAGTTGTAACGGCCTATATCTCCCGAAAACGCTACTCTTTTAAGGGTATCTTCTTCTTTTATTTCTAATAAAATGGCCGCTGCGCCTAGTAAATGTCCGGCTGGAATTAAGGTAATACTTAAGTTTGCGCGTGCTTCAAATTTTTTATGAAACGGAACACAAAAAAAACGATCCATGGTATCCATTACATGTTTATGCAAATAGAGTGGGGCGTGTTTGAATTCATTTTTACCTCGACGGTTTTTTTTGTTGTCTTTATTTCTAGCTAAAAAAACATTCACCGAGTCGGTTAATAATATCTGGCAAAGGTCTGCAGTTGCAGATGTGCAAAGAATTTGACCATTGTATCCGTTTTTTACCAGTGTAGGTAAATTACCCGAATGATCTATATGAGCATGTGTTAAAATAACTAAATCGATGCTACTGGGTTCAAATGGAAATATTTCATTTTCTACACTCGACCTATCTTTTTCGTAATCTAAACCACAATCTATGAGCACGCGGTAGCCATCTTGCAATTCGATTAAATGCATGCTACCGGTAACTTGTTCTGCGGCTCCCCAACTGGTAAATTTCATTTATTGTTTTTCTGTTTGAAGTTGACTTAAGTATTTATATAAACCGCCCTCAGACTGCATAAGCGCCTCGTGGCTGCCATTCTCTATTACCTTCCCGTTATCTATTACAACTATTCTATCGGCCTCTCTAATGGTCGATAATCGATGGGCAATGATAATCGAAGTTCTGCCTTTCATCAGCTCCTCTAAAGCTTCTTGCACTAATCTTTCTGATTCGGAATCGAGCGAGCTGGTGGCCTCATCTAAAATTAATATCGCCGGATTTTTTAAGAGTGCTCTTGCTATCGCAATCCGTTGCCTTTGACCACCCGATAATTTCACCCCGCGTTCGCCTACAATGGTTTGGTAACCTTCTGGAAAACCTTGAATAAAAATATCTGCATTGGCTCTTTGCGCGGCTAAAATAATTTCTGCTTTACTTGCATTTATTTTTCCGTAGGCAATATTTTCTTCGATGCTTCCACCAAATAATAAAACATCTTGCGGAACAATGGCTACTTGATTTCGAATATCTGTTAAAGAATAGGAGCTAGCTGGTTGATTATCGAATAATAAAACGCCCGAATCGGGTTCGTAGAATCGTAATATCATAGCAGCAATGGTAGATTTTCCAGCACCGCTAGGCCCAACAATAGCAACCCTTTCGCCTATTTTAGCTTCAAAAGAAATCTCGTCTAATACTTTAATTTCTTTTCTAGAAGGATAATTAAAACTGAGTTTTTCGAATTTAAGCGAACCGACAATTTTCTTATCAATTTGATGAGCATCTTTTACTAAAGGTAAATCTTCGTTTACTTCATTCAGTAATTCGACCACTCTTTCGCTGGCACCTACAATTTTCTGTAGCTGTGCATAAAGCTCTGCAAAACTGCCCATGGCAGCGCCTACAAAAGTAGAATACAAAATAAAGGAAGTGAGTTGGCCAACGGTAATTTCGCCAATTTGCACAAGGGTAGCACCATACCAAACAACGGCTACTATAGATCCAAACAAACAAAAAATAATAAAGGATGCAAAAGCGCCTCTGTATTTTGCTCCTTTTAAAGCTAGTAATACCACTTGGTCTACCGAATTAGCATAGCGATTGGTTTCATAACTTTCGTTGACAAATGCTTTTACATTGGCGATGCCTTGAAGTGTTTCTTCGACTACAACATTAGATTCTGCTAATTTATCTTGTGCTTTTCTGGATAAGGTTCTAATGAATTTTCCAAAAACAACCGCAACAATTACCAATACTGGAAATACACTGAGCATCATTAAAGTTAATTTGCCCGATACCAAACTTAAGGCAATGATACCGCCAATAAATACGATGATTTGTCTTAAAAGTTCGGCTATGGTGCCAGTAATACTATCTTGTATTTGCGCTAAATCTGCCGAAATTCTCGAGTTGAGTTCGCCCACTCTTCTTTGAGAGAAGAATGTCATGGGTAGGGTAACCAATTTAAAATAGGTGTCTTTTCTTAAATCGGCCAAAGACCTTTCCGATACTTCGACAAACCATATTACCCTAAAAAAAGAAAAGGTAGCTTGAATTAATAAAACGCTCATCAATATAAGCGCGATTTCGTTGATGTTGCCAATGCCTTTGGTTGCGCCATCGATGAGCATTCCCATGGCTTTTGGAAAAGCCAAAGAGGCAACACTCGATAAAATGAGAAAGAAAATACCAATCAAAAACTTCTTGCGATGTGGGTATAGGTATTTTAATAAAACTTTCACGCTTTTCAACGATTCTTTGTTGATTTTTGCTTTTGGAAGCTCCTCTTCTGGTGTATTACTGCTGTTTAATCTTGCCCTAGCCATGTTTTGTATTAAAAACTAAAAATATTCATAATTAAATGAACCAAATGGAGCTTTTTTTGTTTTTTATTCACATCAATATAAATACGCTTAAAATAACCTCAAAACTATTTATTTTAACTTAAATTTGATAAAAATACCAAGTCATGAAACTTCAATTACTATTCGTTTTATTGTTTTTCAGTTTGATGGGTTGTACTTGGTATAACCAAGATTCAACGGGTTCTTTAAAAGTAAATTTTGTGCATACTTTCCAAGATTCTACTTTACAGATTTTAGAAAGCAATCAATTAATTTATACTACCACCACAGGGAATAAATTTAATATCAAAAACTTAAAGTATTATATTGCTAAATTAACACTTTACCAAAATAATGGAGCAAAGTATGATGTGAATATGGTTAAATTAATTAACCCGATGGAACTTAATACTAATTATCAAAATTATACATTAGCAAATATTCCAAACGGAAAGTACAGTAAAATTTCTTTTGTGTTTGGTGTGGATTCTGCTAGAAATACTTTTCCTTTTGGTTTGCCCAATAACTCCGAAAACAATTCGATGGAATGGCCATTTACCTTAGGCGGCGGCTATCATTTTATGATGATGGAAGGTGTGTTTCAAAATACGAAAAACGATACCGTTGGTTATGCTATTCACTTAGGCGTTACACCTAATCAATTTTACAATGAATTTCCAATAGATTTAACGGTCAATGGAAACGATCAGAGCATAGATATGCAAGTGAACATGGAGCAATGGTTTAATGGCATTAATAAAATTAATTTGAACGATGGTTTTGGTTATATGATGGAAGACCAACAAAAACAATTGTTGTTTAAACAAAACGGGGTAGGAGTTTTTACACTTAAGTAATGATGAAAAGGTTTGCTATAATTGGAATATTGTTATTAACGGCTGTACTAATTATGCAGGCATGCGTAGAGCAAACGCCTACTCCAGACGATACATACGATTTTCAAACGCCGGCCTATTTCCCTAAAATTGTTTCCCCAACTAATAATCCATTAACTAAATCTGGAGTGAGTTTGGGCCGCATGTTGTTTTATGATCCAATTTTATCTCAAGATAGTACCATTAGTTGCTCGAGTTGCCACAACATTGCAAATGCTTTTGCGGAAGATAAAAAGTATAGTGTAGGAGTGGGAGGTGCCACCGGCGATGTAAACGCCATGGCCATTATTAATTTAGCCTGGCAGCAAAAATTCTTTTGGAATGGTCGGGCTACCAGCTTAGAGGAACAAGCATTAGGGCCCATCAACAATCCGCTCGAAATGCACGAAACCAGTGAAAATGTGGCTGCTAAATTGAGTCGCTCTAAAAGATATGCACCGCTATTTAAACAAGCATTTGGCAGTGCAACTGTAACGCCAGAAATGATTGGCAAAGCCATTTCGCAATTCGAAAGAATTATTGTTTCGAACCAGTCTACTTACGACAAATTTTACGAAATACAAGAGCAAGCATTTACCGCAGAAGAGTATGCAGGGTTCAGAATTTTCTTTACCGAAAGAGGCCAATGTTTTCATTGTCATGGAGCTAATGGTACTTTGCTTGCGCATAATTTAGATACTATTTTCAGGAATAATGGTTTGCTTACTGATCAAGAAATGATAGGTAAAGGCTTGTCTTTTGTAACTAAAAAATCAAGCGATGATGGAAAGTTTAAAGTGCCTACCTTGCGTAATATTGAATTAACTGGGCCTTATATGCACGATGGTCGTTTTGCAACTTTAGCCGAGCTAATGGATTTTTATAGTTCGGGCATTAAGCAAAATGCCAACTTAGATATTAATTTTACCAAATCGCCCGAAAGGCTAGAACAGTATGGTGGATTGGGTTTAACAAGCACCGAAAAACAACAAGTTATTGCTTTCTTAAAAACATTAACAGATACTGCTTTCACGCACAATCCTGCTTATCAAAATCCTTTCAAAAAATAAATTACTGCTTGCTAATTTTTTGATAAAAAATGCCGCTTTCGGTATTTACTTTTAAAGTATACACGCCATTCGCTAGGTCAATTAAATTAATGGTAGTGATATTGTTACCCACCTTTTGTTGCATCAAACTTTTTCCCATCATGTTAAAAATTTCTACTGAAATAATGGGTGCATAGTTATTGCTTTTAACATGCAAAATTTGCTGTGTTGGATTTGGATAGCAACTAATCGGATTGAATATATTTGATACTGTTTGAATACCATCAGGAGTAATTTGATTTTTAAAC
>Ga0102865_1000410_pt1 | contig 11640 bp, 12 predicted proteins | sample Colrivmet1449C02_FD_78440 | JGI IMG/M metagenome (GOLD analysis project Ga0102865, IMG submission 78440) | Estuarine microbial communities from the Columbia River estuary - metaG 1449C-02 | ecosystem: Environmental > Aquatic > Marine > Intertidal zone > Estuary | place: USA: Columbia River...
GTCAGCGAGCTCGACGCCGAAGCGAAGTCCTACGGCAGCGCCGAATCCACTTGGGAAGAAGCCGGTGCCGATAGCGCCGCCGTCGCCGTCCCCGCCATCGCCCAGGCCGTGATCGGCCTCAAGGCCGGCGCCACCGCCCAGACCGAATACACCTTCCCCGCCACGCATGAACGCGAAGCCCTCCGCGGCCTGAAAGTCTCCTACGCCATCACGGCCAGCGAAGTCCGCCGCAAAGAACTCCCGCAGATCGACGAAGCCTTCTGTAAAGCCGTCGGGGTGAAGGACTCCGCCGAACTCCGCGAACAGCTCCGCAAGGGCATCGAAGGCTCGAAGCAGCAGGCCGCCGAGACCGCCCGACGCGAAAAGGCCGTCGACGCCCTCCTCGCTGGCCAGGACTTCCCCCTCCCGGAATCCGCCATCCTCTCCGTCGCCCAGGGCCTCTTCTACCAGTACGCCGAGATGCGCCTGCGCAGCGGCACCAAGCCCGAAGAACTCGAGACCCAGCGCGACGACATCCTCGCCGAAGCCAAGAAGGCCGCCGCCCTGCGCGTCCGGGCCCAGTTCGTCCTCTCCCGCATCGCCGAAGAGCTGAAGCTCGAGGTCTCCCGCGAAGAGCTCGGCTCCGCCATCATGCAGGCCGCCCAGGCCAGCGGCACCCAGCCCGAAAAGCTGGTCAAGGACCGCCAGCGCCTCGCCGAACTCCGCCGCGACGCCCTCCTCAACAAGGCCCTCGACGCCGTCCTCGCCGGCGGAGTCGCCGCCTGAGGTTGAGATTTCGCCCATTCCGGGCACAGTCCCTCTCGCACCACCATGTCCTACATCATTCCTAACGTCGTCGAACGCGACGCCCGCGGCGAGCGAGCCTGGGACATCTACAGCCGCCTGCTCAAGGACCGCATCATCTTCATCGGCTCGCCGATCTACGACGACGTGGCCAACGCGGTCATCGCCCAGCTGCTCTTCCTGCAGATGGAGGACCCGAAGAAGGACATCTCGATCTACATCAACTCCCCGGGCGGCTCCATCACCGCGGGCATGGCGATCTACGACACGATGAACTTCCTCACGTGCGAGGTGAACACCTACTGCATCGGCCTCTCGGCCAGCATGGCCACCGTCCTCCTCGCCGCCGGCACCAAGGGCAAGCGCCACGCGCTCCCGAACTGCCGCGTGATGATCCACCAGCCGAGCGGCGGCGCGGGTGGCCAGACGTCCGACATCTCGATCGCCGCGAAGGAGATCCTCCGCTGGCGCGACACGCTCAACCACGTCCTCGCCAAGCACAGCGGCAAGACGCCCGAGGACCTGATGCGCGACTCCGACCGCGACTTCTACATGACGGCCGAGCAGGCGAAGGCCTACGGCCTCGTCGACCACGTCGTGGCGCCCAAGGCGGCCCGCGCCTAAGCGTATGGCCGGCGATCGCGCCGAAAGCTGCTCCTTCTGCGGCAAGCCGGCCGCCCAGGCCGGCAAACTGATCGCCGGACCCGGCGGCGTGGGCATCTGCGACGCCTGCGTCAGCACCTGCGGCCGCCTCCTCGAACGCGAGAAGGGTCGCGACGGCAAGCCGGCCGCGTCCGCCCCCGGCGGTCCCGCGATGCAGGAAGCCCCGGCGAAGCTCCCGCTCGCGCCGATCAAACTGATCCCGCCCACGCAGCTGCGCCTCGAACTCGACGCCCACGTCATCGGCCAGGCCCACGCGAAGAAGGTCCTCTCGGTCGCGGTCTTCAACCATTACAAGCGCCTCAACGACCGCCAGCAGCCGGCGACCGCCGCCCAGGCCGGCGACCTCGCGGACGTCGAGCTCGACAAGAGCAACGTGCTGCTGATCGGTCCGACGGGCACGGGCAAGACACTCCTCGCCCGCTCGCTCGCGCGCATGCTCGACGTGCCGTTCGCCATCGCCGACGCCACGACCCTCACCGAAGCCGGCTACGTCGGCGACGATGTCGAGACCGTCATCCTCCGCCTGCTGCAGTCCGCCGACATGGACGTCGAACGCGCCCAGCGCGGCATCGTCTTCATCGACGAGATCGACAAGATCGGCCGTAAGTCCGACTCGGCCTCGATCACCCGCGACGTCTCGGGCGAAGGCGTCCAGCAGGCGCTCCTGAAGCTCCTCGAAGGCACGGTCTGCAACGTCCCGCCCGCCGGCGGCCGCAAGCACCCGGAGCAGCAGTGCATCCGCGTCGACACGGCCGACATCCTCTTCATCTGCGGCGGCGCCTTCGCCGGCCTCGACCGCATCATCGCCCGCCGCGGCGGCGCGAAGTCCCTCGGCTTCGTCCCTCCGCGCAACGACGCCCCTTCCCTCTCGGCCGAACAGATCGTCGCCGGTCTCTAGCCCGAAGACCTGTTCTCCTTCGGGATGATCCCGGAGTTCGTGGGCCGTCTGCCGGTCATCTCCGTCCTGGAGCCGCTCGACCGCGAGGCGCTCATCCGCATCCTGACCGAACCGCGCAACGCCGCGACGAAGCAGTATCGCAAGCTCTTCGCGCTCTCGGGCATGTCCCTCGAATTCACCCGCGAAGCCCTCGAGGCCGCCGCCGACAAGGCGCTGGCCCTCGGCACCGGCGCCCGCGGCCTCCGCTCCGTCCTCGAAGGCGTGCTGCTCGACACGATGTATGCGCTGCCCGAAGCCGCCGCCGGCTCGAAATTCACGGTGACGCCTGAGGCCATCCGCGGCGAACAGCCGGTGACGGTCGCGGCGCCGAAGAAGAAAGCTTCCTGACCTCCATGCTCGCCTATCCGGCCATCGATATCCGCGGCGGTCGCTGCGTCCGCCTCAGCCAAGGCCGCGACGACGCCCGCACCGACTACTACAAGGACCCGGTCGAACCGGCGATCGCCTTCGCCCAGGCCGGCACGTCGTGGATCCACGTCGTCGACCTCGACGGCGCCTTCGGCGGCGCCCCGCTCAACCTCCCGGTCCTCAAGCGCATCGCCGCGCTCGGTCCGAAGATCCAGTTCGGCGGCGGCATGCGCGACCGCGCGACGGCCGAAGCCGCCTACGAAGCCGGCGCCAGCCGCGTCGTCATCGGCACGCGCGCCGCGACCGACCCTGCTTTCCTCCGCGAGATGGCGAAGTCCCATGGTCCGCGCCTCGCGGTCGGCATCGACGCCAAGGACGGCCTGGTGGCCGTCAAAGGTTGGACGGCCGTCACCGCCCTCAAGGCGACGGAGTTCGCCAAGGAAGCCGGCGAACTCGGCGTCTCGACGGTGATCTATACCGACATCGCCACCGACGGCATGCTCACGGGGCCGAATTGGAAATCCCTCGAGGAAGTGCTCAAGGCCTGCCCCTGCGGCGTAATCGCCTCCGGCGGCGTGTCCGGCGTCGAAGATGTGGCGCGCCTCGCCGAGATGGCCAAGGCCTACCCGAATCTCGTCGGAGCCATCGTCGGCAAAGCCTTGTATGAAGGCCGCTGCGACGTGGCGGGATTGCTCAAGGCCACGGGCGAACGCTGAGCCCATCGGGCGCGGCGCCGCCGCCCTTCCGATGCTTGCCAAGCAGGCACCCCCGCCCAACATCGGCCTCCCATGGCCCTGTTCCGCCGACTCTCCGTGTTGCTGACGACGCTGCTGCTCGCCACGACGAGCGGACTTGCCGCCGACCAGCCTTTGAGCCTGGAGGCGGTCATCGCCAAGGCCCGCGCGGCCGCGGCCGTCGACCCCGCCGCCCTGACCAAACTCCGCACCCTTCGGCTGGAATTCACGTCCCTCGACGAGAAGGGGAAATCCGAAGGACGGATGACGCTCACCCTCGCGGCCCCCGGTTATCGCCATCAGCTCTCGGTTTCCGAAGAGCCGGTCACGACAACCGCCGTCTGCGCCGGACGGCTCGAAGGCTGGACCACCCGTCAGCGCGGCCCGCTCACGCCCAAGGAGATCCGCCCGGTCACCTATGAGGAATTCCGGAAACTGCAGGACATGGCCCGCGATGACCTCGCTTTCTTCGCCGCGCCCGCCACCGGCCAAGGTACCGCGGAATACAAAGGTCTGACGGAAGTCGCCGGCCGCGCCACCCACGCGGTGCACTACGCTTACGCCAGCGGCTTCCGCATCACCCGCCACTTCGACGCCAAGACCTTCGCCCTCGTGGCCTCCGACCAACTCACCCCGACCCGCGAACTGATCCGCCAGCAGGTCGTATCCTTCGTCGAGGTCGACGGGCTGCGCTTCGCCGCCAAGGAGACCATCACGGTCGAAGGCCGCAAGTCCGGCGAGGTGACCTACGGCAAGATTCAGGTGAACCCCGCCTTGACCCCGGGTCTTTTCGATTTCCCTTCCTTCTGAGCCCATGACCTTCCTCCGTTTCCGCGCCAAGGACTTCCGCGCCCAGCTCAGCGCCTTCGTGGGCACGGGCGAAGCCTCCCCTGACGTCCGCGACGCCGTCGCCGGCATCATCGCCGACGTGAAGCGCCGCGGTGACGCCGCCGTGCTCGCCTACACGGCGAAGTTCGACCGCGCCAAGCTCACCGCCGCACGCCAACGCATCCCGCTCGCGGAACTCCGCCGCGCGGCCGCCAGCTTCGCCCCGGCGAAGAAGAAAGCCTTCGACGAAGCGGCGAAGTGCGTCACGGCCTTCCACGCGCGCACCCTGCCGAAAGGCTGGACGGCGCCGAACCCGCACGGCGCCACGGTGGGCGAACGCCACCATGCGATCCGTCGCTGCGGCCTCTACATCCCCGGCGGTCAGGTGCCGCTGGTCTCGACGGTCCTGATGACCGCGCTGCCCGCCAAGGTCGCCGGCGTCCCCGAACTCTGCGCCTGCACGCCGCCCGGTCCGGACGGTAAGATCAATCCCGACATCCTCGCCGCGCTCTACCTTTGCGGCGTGACGGAAGTCTACGCCGTCGGCGGCGCCCAAGCGGTCGCGGCGATGGCCCTCGGCACGCGCACGATCGCGCCGGTCGACAAGATCTTCGGCCCGGGCAACACGTTCGTGACCGAGGCCAAGCGCCAGGTCTTCGGCCTCGTCGGCGTCGACCTCCTCCCGGGCCCGAGCGAAGTGATGATCATCGCCGACCGCACCGCCGACCCGGAGTGGGTCGCGGCCGACCTCTGCGCCCAGGCCGAACACGGCAGCGGCAAGGAGAAGCTCTACCTGGTCACGGAAAGCGAAGCGTTCGCCAAGCAGTGCCTGAACGCCGCCCGCAAGCAGTCCGCCACGCTCACGCACGGCGAGAAGATCCGCAAGGCCCTCGACGCCAAGGTCTGCGCCATCCTGGTCCCGAAGATCGAGGACGCGGCCGAGGCGGCCAACCTCGTCGCCCCGGAACACCTCGAACTGATGGTCGCTCCGGCCAAGCTGAAGGCGCTGTCCGCCCGCATCACCACCGCCGGCGCCATCCTCCTCGGCCACCACACGCCCACGGTGCTCGGCGACTTCACCGCGGGCCCGAGCCACACGCTTCCGACCGGTGGCACGGGTCGCTTCTTCAGCGGCCTGCGCGTCGCCGACTTCCTTCGCCGCACGAGCCTGGTGCATTACGCCCCGGCCTCGCTCAAGAAGGCGGCCGCCGTGGTCGACGCGTTCTCCCGCATGGAGAACCTCGACGCCCACGGTCGCTCGCTGAAGGTCCGGCTCTGAGCCGCGCTCAGTCGACGACGAGCAGGCTCACCTGCGGACGGCAGAACAGCCGCACGCCATAGAGACTGCCGACGCCGCGCGTGATATGGATCAGGCGGCCGGACCGCTCGCGCAGGCCCTCGATGTGCGACTTGTCGCTCACGGGCGCCAACCACTCCGCGACCCCGGGCACGCCGAGCTGGCCGCCATGGGTGTGCCCGCAGAGCATGAGATCCCAGTGATACGGCATCGCCGCGAGGCGCGCATCCGGGTTATGGTTCAGCAGCACATGCGCCAGCGGTTCGCGGCCCGGGCCGCGGGTCGGCGTCAGGCAGCGCGCGGGGTGGTTCTGCCCGGTCCACAGGTCGCCGAGCCCGGAGACGCGTATGCGCCCGCCGCGCACGGCGACTTCGCGCGTCTCGTTGACGAGGACGTCAGCGCGGGCCTCGCGCAGGAGGCGCACGACCGCCGCAGTGCGGGCGACCTCGCCGACGGGACCGGCCGCGACGATGGCGTCATGATTGCCCAGACAGGCGAACGTGGGCGCGACGGCGGCCAGCCGACGCAGGACGGCGGCATAAGCCGCGGTCTCCCTCAGCCGGCCGGTGACGAAATCGCCGGTGAGGGCTACGAGGTCGGGGCGCTGCGCGAGCCCGAGCGTCACGGCGCGTTCGATGAGCGCCAGGGGTACGTGCGGTCCGAAATGCAGATCGGAGAGATGCAGGATACGCAAGCCCCGCGGCGCGGGGAACCGTAACGGGTCAAGCGTGACCTCGGCGACGTCCAGCCAATCCGGCTCAAGATAACGCGCGTAGGCCGCCGACGCGAGGCCGGCGCCACCCACGGCGAGCAAGCCGAGGAACGCCCGCCGCGTAGGCTTAGGTCCGGGCTTGGCAGACGAGGCGGACATGGCCGCGCTCAGTCGCGCAAAGTCCGCATCACCTCGGCGTGCAGTTTCGGCGCCGCCGCGATGATATTGCCGGCCTTGACGGGATCGCCGCCATCCCAAGCGGTCACGACCGCACCGGCGCCGCGCAGGACGGGGAGCACGGGCACGAGGTCCCACGGATTCATGATCGGATCCGCGACGACGTGCGCGCGGCCCGCCGCGACGAGGAGATGGCCGTAGCCGTCGCCCCACGTGCGCACGTGCGCGACGCTGTCGGCGAGACGGTTCCAGCGGACGTCGCGATGCAGGCGGCGGATGTTGTCGAGGTCGGTGGAGACGACGACGGCTTCCTTCAAGGAGGCTTCGGCGACCCGCACGGGGCGGCCGTTTAGCTCGCACGTAAGATTGTCGCCGACAATCCGCTCACCGAGGACGGGCTGGTCGATGAGCCCGAGCACGGGCTTACCTTCGTAGCGCAGGCCGATGAGGGTGACGTATAACGGGACGCGGGAGAGGAATGACTTGGTGCCGTCGATGGGATCGAGGACCCAGCAATACTCGGCGTCGACATTCTCAGGGCCGAACTCTTCGCCCAGGATGCCGTGGTCCGGGTAAGCCGCCTTGATGGCCGCGCGCATCTGGCGTTCGGCTTCCTTGTCGGCGACGGTCACGGGCGTGCCGTCGGGCTTGATCTCTACCTCGGTCTCGACGCGTGCGTGGGCCGCAAGCAGGACCGCGCGGGCGATGTCCGCGAGTTTCCCGGCGAAGGCCTTGAGCTCTTTCTGACGCGCTTCCGGAAGCATGTCCCAGAGGTAAGCCCGGACGGCTCCCGCTCCAAGCGAAAAGCCCTCCGCAGGCTTGAACCCGGGCCGCCCCGCAGGAGAATCATCCCATGCGGTCCGCCTTCCTGCTCCTCGGCCTGCTCTTTGCGACGACGTGCCTCTGCGCCCGCCCCTGCCGCATCGAGATCGTCGAAGCCGACGGCTGGCCGGTGCCCGGCGTCGAACTCCGTACGGTCCATGGCGTCCGCCTGGTCTCCGACAACGCCGGATTGATCGCCTGCGACCTACCTGAACTGATGGGACGCGAGACCTGGTTCGGCGTGCACGGACACGGCTATGGCGTGAAGGCCGACGGCTTCGGCTACCGCGGCGTGCGCCTGACCCCCGAGCCGGGCAAGACGATCAAGGTGACGGTGGAACGCACGATCCTCGCCCGTCGCATCGGACGTCTCACGGGCGCAGGCCTCTTCGCAGAATCCCAGAAGCTAGGCGAACAACTCGACTGGAAAGAAAGCGGCGTGCTCGGTTCCGACAGCGTGGTCATGGCCGGATTCGGCGGCAGACTGCATTGGTTCTGGGGCGACACGAACCTCGCGCATCATCCGCTCGGCATCTTCCACGTCGCGGCGGCCACGACCGACGGCTTCGTGCCTCCGGCCCGGCCGCCGCTGCGTCCGACTTTCGAGTACGTGACGGAAACGACGCAGGACGGCGGCAAGCGTCCCCGCGGCGTCGCCCGTCTGCCCGGCGAGGGTCCGACCTGGCTCTGGGGCGCGGTCACGCTCCCCGACGCGGAGGGCAAACCCCACTTGGTCGCGGTCGCGCAGAAGGTGAAGGCCGACATGCGCGCCTATCGCTGGGACCTCGTCGAATGGGACGCGACGACCTCGTCCTTCCGCGTGCTCCGGACGATCTGGGCCGCCGACGAAGGCCGCCCGGCGCCACCCGTGCCCGAAGGTTACGCGGTGCCGTGGACCGATGAGAAAGGCCGCCGCTGGATGCTCTTCGGGAATATGTTTCCGACGCTCCGCACGCCCGCGACCTACGAAGGTTGGCGCGACCCGGCCAAATGGGTCAAGCTGCGCGGAGACAACACGGCGAAGACACCGGACCGCCAGCTGATCGCCGCGCAACGCGGACACGTCGCCTGGCATCCGTGGAGCCGGAAATGGCTCGCGGTGTTCACCCAGCACGGAGGGATTCCTTCCACTTACGGCGAGATCTGGCTGGCCGAAGCGACGGCGCCGACCGGCCCATGGGTCAACGCGCGCAAGGTGCTCTCGCACGACGATTACACGTTCTACAACCCGGTGCTGCATACGGAGTCCTTCCGGGACGACTCGCCGGTGATCCACTTCGAGGGCACCTACACCACGACCTTCGCCGGCAACAAGCAGCCGACGCCACGCTGGGACTACAATCAGGTGCTCTACCAGGTCGACCTGTCCCTCCCGCCTTTCGCGACAGGAAAATAAGTCCGCCCGCTTGACGCGACGGCGACGGTGCGGGATGGTGACGCGATGGATGAAGCCACCCAACGCCTGCTCGCCGCGCGCCGTCGCCCGGACCGCCGCGCGTTGCTGCGTCAGCGCTGGGACCAGCTCTTCTTCCTGCATTGGCGCTGCGATCCCGCGGCCGTCGCCCGGATCCTGCCGCCCGGCCTGACGCCCGACCTCTTCGAGGGCGAGACCCACCTGGGCATCGTCGGCTTCCGCATGGTCGGCGTCCGCCCCGAAGGCCTGCCCGCCCTGCCCTGGCTCTCCCACTTCAACGAACTCAATGTCCGCGTCTACGTGCGCGACGCCTCCGGCGAACCGGGCGTGTGGTTCCTGTCGCTGGACTGCGACCGCGGGCCGGCCGTGCGCATCGCCCGGACTTTCTTCGGCCTGCCCTATGAACACGCGGACCTCACGCACCGCGCCTTCGGCGAACGCTGGACGATGGACTGCCAGCGCGAGGGCTTCGCCCATGCCGCCCGCTATGCCTGGAAGGCCCTGACGCCGCCCGCGCCCGCCGCGCCCGGCACACGTCTCTTCCACCTGGCGGAACGCTATAACTTCTTCTCCGTGCGCGGCGGTCGTCTGCTCCGCGGGCAGGTCCACCACGCGCCTTACGAACTCAGCCTCGCCCAGCTGACCACCTGGAGCGAACAGCCGGTGGAGTGGGACGGCTTCCCGCTCGCGGGTCGCGCCCCGGACTTCGCCCATTGCTCCGCCGGCGTCGACGTGGAGGCCTTCAGCCTCGTGCCCGGACATGCGTAAGAAGCTGACCGACTACCGCCACGCGGTCTGGGATTGGAACGGCACGCTCCTCGATGACACGTGGCTGTGCTGCGCATCCCTCAACCGTCTGCTCACCGAAGACGGCCATCCGCCCGTCGATCCGGTGCGCTACCGCGAGATCTTCCAATTCCCGGTCATCAAGGTCTACCAGGCCATCGGCTTCACGCCCGATGAAGCGTCCTTCCGCGCGATGTCCGTCCGCTTCATGGCGGCCTATGAGGAACGGAAGACGGAGTGCCGCCTGCACGCACACGCCGAGACGCTCCTCGCCGGCCTCAGCGCCGCGGGGCTCACGCACTCGGTACTCTCGGCCTACGAACGTACGCTGCTCTCGGACACCCTCGCGCACTACGGACTCGACGGCCGCTTCCGCAAGGCCTGCGGCGGGGATGACATCCACGCCGGCAGCAAGGAGGACCGCGCCCGCCGTCACCTCGCCGACCTGGACGTACGCCCCGAAGACGTGATCTATTTCGGTGATACGGCGCACGACGCCGAAGCGGCCGCCGCGATGGGCGTCGATTGCGTGCTGGCCGCCCATGGCCACCAGCATCGGGCGCGGCTCGAGGGGCTGGACGTCCGGATCGTCGACGGGTTCGCGGAACTGGTGGCCGAACTCTGAGGCGAACCAATGCCCCGACCTGGGGTCAAACTCGCTATCGACCCCGCGTTTTGGTTGCCCTCCGGCGACCGGCGAGGTTCTTATTCCTACCCCCTTCACCCCATGGCCCTCCTCGCGGACCAACCCCCCGGCACCCCGGACATCGCCGACACCCCCTGGCTCGTCCTGACGCTCGCCATCCTGGTGGCTTTCTCCATCTATCTGATCCTTCGCTCCAAACGTAAATAACATGGCCAACTCCCCCCAGAACTCCGACGCCAACGAAGAAATCGACGACGTCAAGAAGGCCAGCGCCGAAGGCTTCGGCTCCAACGAGCAGGTCTTCCCGCCCAGCGCCGCGTTCGTCGCCAAGGCCCGGGTCAAGGGCATGGACGGCTATCACGCCCTCTACCAGCGCTCGATCCAGGACCCCGATGGCTTCTGGGCCGACGAAGCCAAGGAGCTGACCTGGTTCCAGCCGTGGACGAAGGTGGTCGACGAATCCAAGAAGCCGTTCTTCCGCTGGTTCGTGGACGGCAAGACCAACGTCGCTTACAACTGCCTCGACGCGCAGGTCGCCAAGGGCCTCGGCGACAAGGTCGCGATCGTCTACGAAGGCGAGCCGACCGCCGACGGCAAGGCCGCCGAGGTCCGCCGCATCACTTACCGCCAGCTGCTCTCCGAGGTCAGCCGCTTCTCGAACGTGCTCAAGGGCATGGGCCTGAAGCGCGGCGACACGGTCGCGATCTACATGCCGATGGTGCCCGAGCTCGCGATGGCGGTCCTCGCCTGCGCCCGCCTGGGCATCGTCCACTCCGTGGTGTTCGGCGGCTTCTCGGCCGAATCCATCCGCGACCGCGTCAACGACGCGAAGTCGAAGGCGGTTATCACGATGGACGGCGGCTACCGCCGCGGGAAATTCCTGCCGCTCAAGCAGACGGTCGATGAAGGCGTGAAGGACTGCCCGTCCTGCGCCCACGTGCTCGTGCTCCAGCGTCACCCGGGCAAGCCCGACGCGGGCTGCGTCATGCAGGCCGGCCGCGACGTCTGGTATCACGAAGCCGCCGCCTCGGTCACCGACCAGTGCGAAGCGGTCCAGCAGGAGGCCAACGAGATGCTCTTCCTGCTCTATACTTCCGGCTCCACCGGCAAGCCCAAGGGCATCATGCACAGCGTGGGCGGCTACATGGTCCACGCCTACTCGACCAACAAGTATGTCTTCGACCTCCGCGGCGACGACCTCTTCTGGTGCACCGCCGACGTGGGCTGGGTCACGGGCCACACCTACGTGGTCTACGGCCCGCTGCTCAACGGCTCTTCGGTGCTGATGTATGAAGGCGCGCCCGACGCCCCCGACTTCGGCCGCTTCTGGAAGATCATCCAGGACCACAAGGTCACGGTCTTCTACACGGCCCCGACCGCCATCCGCGCCTTCATGAAGTGGGGCGACGAGTGGGTGAAGAAGCACGACCTCTCCTCGCTGCGCCTGCTCGGCTCCGTCGGCGAACCGATCA
>Ga0102865_1000423_pt1 | contig 11474 bp, 9 predicted proteins | sample Colrivmet1449C02_FD_78440 | JGI IMG/M metagenome (GOLD analysis project Ga0102865, IMG submission 78440) | Estuarine microbial communities from the Columbia River estuary - metaG 1449C-02 | ecosystem: Environmental > Aquatic > Marine > Intertidal zone > Estuary | place: USA: Columbia River...
GGTGTCTTTTTCTCATCGATCCTGGGAGCGATGTGGGTCCACCAAACCACACCTAACGATTTGAAATATCCCTGGAGAGTTGGAAACACCGATTTATCCGGAATCTACTCATTGGCACAAGCAGTCGGCCAATCCTGGTTTGGAATGGTGAACCACTCACTCGGTGCTCCCTTTACAGCCGATTTTTCTCTGGTGTTTATCCCTGACGACCTCCAAATTGAAATTCTAAGAGTGCTAACACATCTGACAGGCAATCCATTCGTTGCTGTCAATCTCTTTTACCTTCTTACGTTTGGATTATGTGCGACGACATTCCTTTGGCTCTCTGACGTCTTCCGATTCTCGCGATGGATTTCAACTCCGTTGGCTTTGTCCTACGCCTGGCTTCCTTATCACTTCACTCGTATGGATGCTGGGCATACATTCCTTGCCGCCTACTACATGATCCCAATCGGAGTCATTTACCTACATCGATTGTTTGAATACCAATCTGGTTCACTACCCACATTTTTTCCTGCCACGTTGTTGAAAAGAATTGGATTTATAGGTGGCATAGTTGCAGTTGGCTCATCCGGAACGTACTACGGGGTTTTTTTCGCCTTGCTTGCGTTATCCACAATTCTGATAATTCCGATACAAAAACAATCAGTACCCACGATTATCACGCGAAAAGGGCTTTCTATAGTTGTTTGCTTTCTCTACATAGCTGCTCCGACACTTCGCATTGCTTCATCCCGATTTAGAGGCTTAGAGACCGTAATAACAAGAAGCCCCGAGGAGTCCGTCCAATTTGGGGGGTCGATTGCACGTTTGCTTGTTCCTTGGGGTGTCTGGATCCCGTCAAAGTTACGGCCGATAGTTCTGCCAACTGAGTTTGAATGGACAATATCTCCGGTGCTCGTCGTAATCGGTGTATGGATACTGCTAATCGGAATCGCCACCTCACGAGCAGAACCGTCTAACACCAGTAGCCACCAGCAATCCAGCAGGTATTTCTTTTTCTGGGCTCTGTTTTTTTATTCAACAACTGGACTTGGTCTTGTGTTTGCGTACACGATAGACCCGTCATTTCGCTGCTGGAACCGACTCTCAATAGTCCTAATGACGTTCTCCCTAGTTGCAGTAGCGGATTTACTAAGGAGAATCAACAAGTACAAGAAGACCTGCCTTTTGTTGATGTTTGCTCTTGTATTCACGAGTCAACTTTCACCACTGAAGTCATCTGGAATTGGATCAGAGCCAGACCAAGTATCAAAAGATGCGTTCTATTCACTTCAAAATACTGCTTCGGTTATTAGAAGCGAGATCGAACCGGGATGCCACATCCTGCAACTACCCATAATGGCGCTACCTGAGGGTGGGCAAATCGGTCAAGTGGGAAATGGATCACATTTATGGCTTCCATTGATTCTGGAGGACTACAGATGGACTTATGGCGCAGTGCGGGGAACTACGGCAGGAAAATTCTGGACTGTGAACCCTCCAACAGCAAAACAAATAGTTTCAAAACTCAATAGCAATGAAATCTGTGCTGTCCTAATTGACTCTCGCGGTGGTGATGCAGACACCCTAAGTATCGAACTACTTAGATCACAAAACAATTCTCTACGACTTAAAACAATAGGTGAATACCAGATAGCCACACGAAAAAACAACAGTCCTTGATTTAAAAATACATGAAAGGTTTTCGGCTTGCTAAGAAGTCTTATGGCCTATGACCATAATCTGACGCCAGCCAAAAATTGCTTTCCACGAATACATAAAACCATCGCCATTTTTATAGCGCGAAGGGGTCAGTATTTTGTCGACAAGGCGATGTGGTATCAGGGTTAATGTCCCAAACATGAACTTAATTAGCACATTGTCCGAACCGTTGCGATGGTGACATGCGGCAATGCTCTTAAGTCCAACGTCGTTATACATTTGACATACATTTCGAATAGTCGTTGGATATCCGTGCGACCAATCAACATTCCAGAATTCGCGCCGCCAGCTAAGTGCATCTGGACCCACCACCACCACGAAACCCTCATCTGAAAGTAGTTCCTGACAAGTTGAAACTGTGTCTCGTGCTGCAAGCCACGTTGGCGAATGCTCAAGAACGTGAGACATCCAGATCATGTCATATTTTCCAAGTTTCGTAGCCAAGTCTTGAATCAAGCCAAGGTGACCGCGATATCCAAGTTCATTCATCTTCGAATAAACAGCCGGGCTCGTGTCACAGAATTCATACGCGAATCCGGCGGCCCTACAGTGCTCAGCGAAGTACCCATGGCCTGGTCCTATTTCTAAAACAGACTTAGGTTTCTGTCTGAGATCTTCCAATGCAAGCGTTAGAAGTTTTCGATGCCAGCGTTTGATGAAGACCGCGTTTCTTGGGTGCGGTTCCCGCTGCATGTAGTCAGAATACAATTCACCACTCATTTTCATTACCCACTTCTTTCATCCATGTTGATGTTCGCATTAATGCTTGTTCTAGTGCCACCGAGTGAGCGACACCCAGTTCATTGCTAATTCTTTCAATAGAGGGCACATATCGGCTCAAGGTTTCCTGACTGTCGACGCCATGCACCACAACTTTTGCATTTCTATTTGTGGTGGCTGCAACTTGATGAGCCAATTCCCTTATGCTCACTTCTTCTTCCGCGCCGACGTTATACGCTCGCCCTGACTGCCCCCGGGTTTGAAGCGACCACAGACTGGAGCATAAATCTGTTGCGTAAAGATAAGTCCGAATTGATCCGCCACCACTTTGGATTTCTATCAGATTCGAGGTGTGCGCATCACGGAGGAAATTTCCTACGGCGAAGTGAGTTCTGAGCGGCAGAAAGGGTGCAACAAATGCAAAGAGCCGCGCTGTTACAAAGTGAAGACCTTGTTTTTCATAAGCAATGTTACCCATAAGCTCCGCAACTCGTTTCCCCTCATGATAAGCAGATTTACCGTCGCTGATCATTGGTGCGCCTTCCCATGTTTCAGTGAGTTGGCCAAGATCCAGAGGTTGGCGGCCGTAGACAGCGCCTGAACTGAGAAAGAGAACCCTGTTACTCGTACGTATTGCTTCGCCAAGTACTCTCTCTTGACCCTCCACAATTATCTTGAGCATCAGAGCTGGGTCACTTGAATTTAGGGTCGCGCTTGCGGGCGTTGCGGCATGGACCAAGTTTCCATTAAGGAAATCATTCGGAATTACAAGATTGCGAATATCACTCGATAAAAAACTTATTGGGCTCTCCGGATCAATGGCGTTCGTGAGCTGCAATAACGACTGCGGATTCCGGCTTGTCAAGAGGAGTCGCCCGCTACCATTCAACTTCTTACGTGCTGACACCCAAGACAAAGTCAGCCATGTGCCCACAAACCCCGATGCGCCTGTAATCACCAGCGGCTTATTCACCAACTCTAAAAGATCAGATTTTGATTTTTGGTTGATCTCTTCTAGATCAGAAAGAATCTGTTTTGTTATATGTTGAGAACCGTACGACATGCGTCATTTATCAAAGTCTGTTCGTTCACGCTTGACAATGTATGTCGGTCGAGAACGCGCTTCGATGTAAATCATTCCGATGTATTCCGCAAGTACTGACAGGAGAAGGAATAAGAGACCAAACATCAGTAAGATAAGAGATGTAATTGTGCCGAATCCTGGTGATGGCACTCCTTCAATAAATGCTCTAACGACACCAATGATTAGGGCAACAAAAGATATTCCCGACAAAATCAGACCAGCGATGGGTATCAATTTCAGTGGCTTTAGAGAACTTGCAAACATTCCTCGAATCGCAAAAGCTCCAGTTACAAACGGATTAAATGAAGAAGTTCCACCAGTTCGTGCCGGACGCTCATACTCCATACTGGCTGATTGAAATCCAATCCACCCCCATACGGCGCGAACCATTCTGTCTTTCTCAGGAAGTGCATTGAAGGCCTGATACATCTGTTTATCGACTAAACGGAAGTCGCTCGCATTTCGTGGCACTGGAGTGTCGCTAATGCGATCAATCATCCAATAGAAAATCTCAGCCGCTACTCGACGAAATTTACTTTCCCCATGCCGGTGCGTGATGACGGTGTAAACATGATCTAATCCCAAACGCCACTTCTCAATCATTTCGGGAATCATTTCAGGAGGGTCTTGCAGGTCTGCGCTCATAATGACGCATGCATCACCACTCACTTCCGAAAGTGCAGCGAGCATTCCGCCTTCCATGTGAAAGTTCCGAGATAATTGGACAATCTTTAGTCTTGCATCAACACTTTTAATCTGTACCAATTTTTCAAATGTGTCATCTTTCGAACCGTTCTCACAAACCACGACTTCAAAGTCGTAAGTCGAACTGAGATTTGCAAACATAGTCGAGAGACGAGTCCACAGTTCATCAATATTGGCAGATTCGTTATACGCTGGGATTGCTATGGAGATGAGTGGTTTTCGCGACATGCTCAAAGATACTTCGTTACTCTCGCAAAAAGTGCTGGGTCGAGATCTGGACTCATCATGTGTAAAGGATTCGATTCCATTCCACCCCCTTCAACAATACGACTGGTGATTTTGGGCCAATATGTTTGCAGTGGGTCAATTGGCACAATAAAGCCATACGGTTTGTCTGAACGAAGAGCAGTAAGAACTTCCTCGTTGGTCGACCAATCCTTATCCAGAGTGATTGTGCTAATTCCAAAACTCTGAAACAACATGTCCCAATCAGGGAATCCCAATCCAGTTTCGGTGTCACAACCCAAATATGCGCCGCCGAAGTAATTTTTCTGGGTCATTCGAATTGAGCCGTAGCCATTATTCGCAAAGATAAAAGTCTTTATCGGCAGATTATTCACTGCAACAGTGGCGAGTTCTTGAAGATTTTGAGAGAACCCACCATCACCCTCTATCAAGAATGTCCGCTTACCAGGATGAGCCATTGAAGCTCCGATTGCACCGGCGAGCCCATACCCCATGCTGGCGAGGCCCTTGTCAGTGATAATGACTTGTCCAAGTTTTTGTTCGATCACTTGCATTGAAACGGAGTTAGCACCACCACTAGAACATGGAACTATCACATCATCTGAATCGGAGAGGAGTACTAAATCTGCATAAAAATCATAAGGACTCAGAAAGCCCTTCTCCGTTTCGTTTGCAGGATCGTTTAAAGGAAGCGCCTTGCGAACCTCTTGTGCGTACGACACCCATGTCTCCCAATCTCCATGCACTTTTGGAAGTATTCGAGTCAAAAAATTGTCTGCATCAGCACAGACTGGTAAGTCAATCTTTGGGTGACCTTTATCTAACTCTGTTCTATCGATATCAACTTGTACGACGGATGCATTGCGACCAAATTGTTGCCAATTGAAACCCGTCTGTTGCATACCTAGTCGAGTTCCCACAGCAATGATGAGGTCAGCTTGCGCCACCAAAAGATTTGCTGCTCTCTGGCCCCAAGTATTTGGGCGCCCTAGATACGAAGGATGCGCGGCATCAACGCGATCTGCCGCATTCCATGTGGTCATTACTGGAATTCCGGACGAGGTCAGTTCTGTTTGTAATGCCCGCGCTGCATTCCGGCTAACTCCACCACCAATCAACAAAATCGGTCGTTGTGCACTTTTCAGTTGTGTAACGACTAGATCAATCTCGGTTTCTGAGGCAACCGCATTACCTTGAGGTTCAACTAGTACCGTGTCCTCTTTTAGTGTCGGCGCGCCTTGTGCATCTAAACACAACTCAATAAACACAGGACCGGGACGTCCACTACTTCCGGCATTTACCAAAGAAACAAACTCTGCCTTTGGCATTGGTTTCTTCATTTGAACGGAGTGTTTTGCCACGGGTGCAACGAGGCCAACTCCGTCAATTTCTTGAATCCCTCGCTGACGTACTCCGCCAGTTGCTAAGTCTTCAGACTTGACTTGCCCTGCAATAACCAGCAGTTCTCTGCTCTCAAGCCATGCGCCACTCATCGCTGTGATGATGTTTGATACACCAGGGCCCGCAGTAACCATTGCAAACGCACGCCCCTTGCCGCCTGCTTCATTGAAATACTCAACTGCAATGCCCGCCGCCACTTCGTGCACTACAGGCACGCATGTGAAACGAGTACGTGCACCATCAAGTAAGTGCATGATATTTCCACCTGCTACAAAAAAACAGTGGGTGTACCCAAGTTCAACTAACCAGTCGGTGAGTTGCTCCGCATATTTACTCGCTGCAGTATTGGTAGCGGTCATCTCTTCTTAGAGACCTCTGTTTTGAATGTGAGCACGAAGTTCAGCATTGCGTGAGTATGGGTTATCCAAGAAATCCAGAGTTAATGGTTGGTCTGCCGTGATTGCTTGAACAATTGCTTCGCCCGCAATAAGTTCACGACATGACAATTGTCCTTTGAGTAATGGAATCGCCAAATAGACATCATCGTCGGTCAACAGATGTCCGGCAGGCAGATCGCGCTTTACATACACACCACGGACAAGCGCATCGAGGTATTCAACTTCAGCAGTAGATGGGATTCTCTTATCAGTCCCCGACCCACCACACATTTCTTTTGCCTTGTTAAAGGACTTAAACCATGTGTCACATTGCTCTGGCAATGTGCAGTAAGAAGAAACTGGAATTCCATCAGCCTCAATATCGATGTGACGTTCAAAAGTACGTGCACCCTTGGCGTACGCCATCATCATGGAAGAGGACCAGTCGTGATACTCATGTGAAGAGAATCCGATTGTTATTCCTGGGTAGCGATTACGAAGAAAATCAATTTGATTTAGTTCCAGTTGGCTATCTTCTGACGGATACAACGAAACACAATGGTTAATTGCCAATGGAATGCCGCGATTTTCAAAGAAAACAACAAGGTCGTCAACATCTTTCAGTGAACTTCCACCTGTTGAAGCAATCACTGGTTTGCGTGTTGTTGCAATCTTCTCAATTAAGACCCAGTCATTCAAATCTGAACTAGCAATCTTCAACATCGGCAAGTCAAGTTCTTGAGCAAAATCAACTGATGCTTCATCGAATGGAGTTGCCGTAGGTATGCATCCGGCCTTTTTTATGTAATCAACAAGACTCGCAAAATCTGCTTTGGACATTTTTGTATCAAGAGTTTTCTTGATGTAACGCATGTCAGAATTCTCTAGATGGTCTTTATGGATGAACGAATCAACATCCCGCAATTGAACTTTTATTGATGCGCGAATGCCGTTGTAACGAACGACGTGAGCGAAGTCATCAACAATCTTCTTTCCCCGCTCAAGACGGCCCCAGTGGTTATTAGCCATTTCAAGCACGAATAAGTCTTCAAAAAAATCTCTGTTAATGGACATGATAAACCTCTTTTTATTTCGTCTTGCCGAGTACAAACTCGCTGATGGTACCGACCATAAAGTCGATGATTTCATTTGTTAACCCTGGGTAAACACCAATCCAAAAAGTTGATTCTGTGACTACATCAGCGTTGGTAAGACTACCCGCAACTCGCATTGGCAGGCCCTTATACGCAGGTTGACGAAGCAAATTTCCACCAAACAATTGGCGTGTGCCAATGCGGCGACTTTCAATATGTTGTACGAGATCGAAACGTGAGAATGGCGCATCGGCTTTCACTGTGATGGGAAATCCAAACCAACTAGGTTCGCTGTTCTTCGTTGCTTTAGGCAACACAAGGAACTCCTCCAAAGGTCTCAGTCCTTTGCGAATTCGTTTCCAGTTTTCATTGCGACGCTCTATGAAAGCTGGAAGTTTTTCCAATTGTGCAACACCGATTGCGGCCTGCATATCTGTCATTTTTAAGTTGTACCCAATATGTGAATACACGTACTTGTGGTCATAGCCATATGGCAAATCACCCAGCTGCCAATCGAATCGGCGGCCACACGTATCGTCCTGTCCTGGCGGGCACCAACAATCGCGACCCCAATCGCGAAGTGATTCAACGATCTTCTTCATGGATGCTTTCTTCACCATTACGCATCCACCTTCACCCATGGTGATGTGATGAGCAGGGTAGAAACTAGCTGTTGAAAGATCGCCAAATGAGCCCACTGGTTTGCCGTTGAACTTTGCCCCCACAGCGTCGCAAGTGTCCTCAACTACAAAGAGATTGTGCTTCTCGGCAAGTTGCATCACGCCTTCAAGATCAAACGGATTACCTAGCGTGTGTGCCATTACAATCGCTTTGGTCTTTGGCCCAATAGCGGCTTCAATGTCTTCCACAGATGAGTCATATGTTCCGAGTTGAATATCAACAAACACAGGTGTAAGGCGATTCTGCAAAATCGGATTCACAGTTGTCGGGAAACCAGCAGCGGCAGTAATTACTTCATCGCCCTCTTTCAATGCGCGCTTTCCTAAACGTGATGAAGTGAGTGCAGTAACTGCAAGAAGGTTTGCAGATGAACCGGAGTTGCATAACATCGCATGCTTCATGCCCATTACTTTTGCGAACGATTTCTCGAATTGTTCTGCGTAGCGACCTGTGGTCAACCAGAAATCAAGTGAGGAGTCAACTAGCAATTCAAGTTCGTGATTATCGAACACTTTTCCAGAAACAGGAATCGTTGAAATTCCCCCTAGAAATGGTTTCGGTGGAAAAGCTTCCTGATGATATTCCTTTACTAACCCGAGTATTTGGGCGCGCAACTGATCGACACGTGATTTTTCAGCCATGAGACTTACTTCTTTCCTGTGAGAAGTACGCGATACCAATCAAATGATTTCTTCAAACCATCCTCCAGTGAAACCGACGCATGCCAGCCCAGAACTTCATGCGCTTTCGTGGAATCCAGATATTGATCTTTAATTTCACTTGATGCGGCATTAAGAATATTTGGCGCGGTGTCAGGTTTTCCAGCTGCAGCACAGATGGCCTTGTAGATCTGCATCACTGTGAGTGGTGACTCATCGCTGAAGTTGAAGCCTTGACCCGCAAATTCTGGCTTGTCGGTTTGCTCACCAAGTGCAAGGTACGCAGACACAACGTCGTCTACATGCAAGTAATCACGAATAAATGTTCCATCACTGCGCAGTATTGGCTGCTCACCGCGAAGTAGGGCGCGAAAAGTTCCTGGGATGATGCGATTCCAGTTCAGGTCTCCACCACCGTAAATGTTGCCGCAACGCGCAATTGTGACTGGAGTTCCATAGGTGCGTGCATAAGTTGTCGAAATGAGGTCAGTACAACTCTTTGACACCTCGTACGGGTGATCACCATTCATTGACATGTCCTCGGTATATGGCAGCACAGACTGAGTGCCATACGCCTTGTCGCTTGAAGCAACGACAATTCTTTTCACCAATGGTGTCAGTGTTCGGCAGGCATCCAGCAAGTTCCATGTGCCCTGAATATTGGACTCGAAAGTATGTCTTGGTGCACGATCTGCAGCACCGACAATTGGTTGAGCACCTAAATGGAAAATTGAATCGACTTCATGATTATTGATAGCTCGCTCAATATCGTCGTAGTTTTCAAGTCGGCCATTGATTACGTTGATTTTATTGATGGTGCCACTGCGAATAAGTTCACTCTGTGGATCGGTATCAGCAATAAATGCCACGGTGTAAGCACCGCTTTCTGAAAGCAACCGAGTGAGCCACGAGCCCACCATTCCAGAAGCACCGGTTACAAGTACTCGCTTATCACTCCAATAAGTGTTCGATCCTTCCTGAGTCATTATTTCCATACTTTCCATGGTGCGACTCCGCTGTCCCACATTTCATTCAACATCGTGAATTCTCGATACGTGTCCATGGGCTGCCAAAAGCCTTCGTGTCGATATGCCATCAACTGGCCTTCTGCCGCAAGCCTCTCAAGAGGTGCCTGCTCTAAAACACAATCTTCATCCAAGTAATCCAAAACTTGCGGTTCGAACACAAAGAATCCAGCATTTACGTAGTCATCCGTCTGCGGTTTTTCTCGAAACTGTTGCACTTGACCAGTTTTATCCAAGTCCATCACTCCGAATCGAGATAGCGGCCTCACTGTTGTAACCGTCGCCAATTTTCCGTGTTCCTCATGAAAATCCAGAAGTGCTTTTAGATCAACATCAGCTAATCCATCGCCGTAGGTGACAATAAACCGACCATCTATATATTTCGCCACTCTCTTCACACGACCCCCGGTCATTGTTGAAGGTCCCGTATCTGCGACGGTAACTTTCCAGTCAATCTCAGTGTGGTTACCGTGTACCTCTATATGGGTTGATTTGCCGAGGTGCGCAGTGAAGTCATTCATTCGAGCGTCGTAATTCAAGAAGTAGTCCTTAATGACATCGCCTCGGTAGCCGGTACAAACGACAAAATCTGTCAGGCCATGACTAGCGAATGACTTCATCAGATGCCACAGCACAGGCCGACCGCCTACCTCTACCATTGGCTTCGGTTTGTACTCAGTTTCTTCACGCATACGAGTACCAAGCCCACCGGCAAGCAAAACGACTTTCACGTTGTTGACTTTACTCTCAATCCCCTCAATTAGCGTCCAACACAAGCCCCATAGCATCCTGGGTCCGATTCCAATTGTCCTCAAACCGACCCGATAAGAATCAATTTCCTTGAGAAAAAGGGGTCTTAGTTTGACTAACAATCATGTGGTGGAGGTGGTCGGTAACATGACAGCCCACAATCATTCAACAGAGACTAGAACTGAAGAAATGCGATCCAGAAAATTCAAGAATCAAGACCCTGAACCTCACCGCCACTTGCGGAATTGGATTTTTTCTCTCCTCGTTTCGGGAATGCGGAAAAAGCCAGGCATACAACGCAGAGTTCATTTGCTTGCGGAGCGTGCAGAATGGATTGCATGGGTTGAAACATCATTTGGACCAGTTAACTACTACTGGTCCAGAGAGAAACTGTGGAATCAGATTCATAAATTGATTCGTGTTCAACAGAATCCGCGAACCGTTCTTGAGTTTGGAGTTGCTTGGGGATACGCAACAAATTATTGGCTATCCAAGAACGGAAGTGGAATCCAACTTTGGCACGGATTTGACCGTTTTACAGGATTGCCTCGAAGTTGGCGTGACCTCGATGCTGGGGCTTTTGACGCCGAAGGGTCACCGCCAAACATCATTGACCCACGTGTTGTCTGGCATATTGGTGATGTTGAAGAACAGCTTCCATTGTTAACTATTGATAACAACTCAAAATTGATTTTATTTGATCTAGATCTTTTTGAACCGACAGAATTCGCATGGCTCCATCTTCGAAAAAGTTTAAACCGGGGAGACATCGTCTATTTTGATGAAGGTTTCGATATAGACGAAAGAAAAGTAATTGAAGATTACGTGCTTCAAGATTTTCAGGTCACAGTAATTGGAATCACCAACACTGCCATTGCATTTCTGCTTAATGAACGTGCACACTGATTTCATCAGTAAATACGTACTGCGGACCATCATTTCTTCATAAATAATGATCCAGAGGCACTCACGTCCAAAATCGAAACGCCAGAAGAGGGTTTGTAGACTGACTCGCGAAGTAATTCAAA
>Ga0102865_1000428_pt1 | contig 11420 bp, 9 predicted proteins | sample Colrivmet1449C02_FD_78440 | JGI IMG/M metagenome (GOLD analysis project Ga0102865, IMG submission 78440) | Estuarine microbial communities from the Columbia River estuary - metaG 1449C-02 | ecosystem: Environmental > Aquatic > Marine > Intertidal zone > Estuary | place: USA: Columbia River...
TATTTATTTATATTTATTATACTATAATAATGAATTTTTATTTATATTTAATAAATTTATAATTTTTATAATAGGAATTGATTTATTATTATCTACGTTTTATCATTTTAATAATAATCAAACACAATTATATAATAAACAAGATACAATAACAAATCAAGATACAAAAATTCAAGATATATATTTAGATGAATCAAATAATAAAATTCAAGAACATTTAATTATATCAGATGATGAGTTAACAGAAGATTTTGATGAAAACTTGGATGAAGAAGTAGAATTAGATAATGATTCTGAAAATTTTAATTTAGAACAAGATGAACAATTACAATTAGAACAAGATGAACAATTACAATTAGAAGAAATACCAGATTCAAATTTACAAGAAACAATTGTAGAAATTCAATCTCAAGAAATTCAACACAATAATGATATAGAAAAATTATTACAATCTATTCCAATAAACGATAATGTAACGAGTGAAATAATTATAGAACAACCTAAACCTAAAGCAAAAAGACAAACTAAAAAGCGATCTAACAAAGTCGAATTATAATCGCATATAAAATAATTATATTGTATTTTTAAATCTATATTTATTTTATTTTTTTTTAATATATTTATTATAATTATATGGATATAAAATATGATATAATTATAATTGGCGCTGGTCCATCTGGATTAGCATTAGCACAAAGTTATCTTAAAATTAATAATAATATTCTTATAATAGACAAAGAAAGTGATGTAGGAGGTTGTCATAGAGTAAGAAGAGTTTATAATAGTCATTTTAATGAATATTTATTTACTGAACATGGTCCCAGAATTTACAGTGATACATACAAGATGTTTATATATTTATTAAAAGATATGGGTCTTAATTTTTATGATTTATTTGTAAAATATAATTTTCAAATAGCACAAATAGGTGGAGAAACAGTGTGGAGTACACTTAGTTACACTGAATTATTTATTTTTGCAATTGAATATTTTAAACTATTATTTAATGACAATTACGCGATAAATTTATCTATGAAAAGCTTTTTATTACAAAATAATTTTTCAGAAAATTCTATTAATTTGATTGATAGAATATGTAGATTAACTGATGGAGCCAGTATTGATAAATATACACTTAATGAATTTTTACAATTATTTAATCAACAAATTTTATATAATCTTTATCAACCTAAATCGCCAAATGATGTTGGATTGTTTGATCTTTGGAAAAAATATTTATTACAAAATAATGTTGATTTCTTATTAAACTCTAAAGTTACACAATTAATATCAAATAATAATAAAATAGAATCGATAATTGTTAATAATAAAAAAATTTATTGTGATAAATTAATTATTGCAACACCTCCATTAAATATAGTTGAATTATTTGAAAAAAGTCAAAATGAAGTAATAAAAAACAGTTTTGGAGATTTTGATAAATTAAAATCATTTGCAAAAAATACTGCTTATATTGATTATATATCAATAACATTTCATTGGAATACAAAATTAGATTTGCCTAAAGTATATGGGTTTCCTAAAACATCATGGGGTATCGCGTATATTGTTTTATCAGATTATATGACATTTAATGAATCCGCTTCAAAAACAGTTATAAGTGCAGCTATTACTATTACAGATAAAAAGAGTAATACAATTAATAAAACTGCAAATCAATGTCGTGATACAAATGAAATTATTAATGAAACATTTAATCAATTAAAAAGCTCATTCCCTAATTTACCTGTTCCAACTATTAGTGTATTATCACCAGGTGTTTATTACGATAAAGATTTAGAACAATGGATATCAACAGATACAGCTTATATATCAAATTTCAATAAAGATTTTAATTTAGATTTCTCTAGTAAAACTATATCAAATTTATTTAATGTAGGAACACATAATAATAAAAGTCTTTATAAATTCACATCTTTAGAATCAGCTGTTACTAATGCTGTTACATTAAGTCATTTATTAGATTCTAGATTGATAGAATTATATCCAATTACGTCATCTTTAACATCAAGAGATTTTATTATAATGTTTATTATTATTATCAGTATTATTTTTTTATATTATAAATACAAATGACTGATTCTTTATTAATTAAAGAAATTTTAACAGAATTAAAAAATCTAAAATCAGAAATTTCTACAATTAAAATACAAATAGATTCTATCACAAAAAGTACAAATAATATGGATAACCATATATCATTTGTCGAATCAGTATGGACTGTTGTAAAAAATCCATTTTCACATGCTTTACAATTTTATTATGGAGACAATAAATCAATACAAAAATTAGAATCACTAAATGTCAAAAGTATTACAAACTAATATACCTTCGTAAAAATCATTACAAAAGTATACCTTCGTTTTATTTTTTATATAATTATATTTATTTATATAAAATGTTATATTTACTATTCTCTTTAAATATGTTTTTAATGGTATATACGAGATGTCCACTTTTAAATTTATATAAAAGTGAAAATTTAAACTCAAGTGAAAATGTAATCTCAAGTGAAAATTTAAACTCAAGTGAAAATTTAATATTAAGTGAAAATTCAACCTTTAATAATAATTCAATATTAAATGAAAATTCAACCTTTAATGAAAATTTAATACCAAGTGAAAATTCAACCTTTAATGAAAATTTAATATCAAGTGAAAATTCAACCTTTAATGAAAATTCAATATTAAATGGTAAAGCTACATTTTATTTTAGAATTAACGATGATATAGATGGATGCCCAGATGTTCAGACATTTAATGATAATAATACTTATGGTCCTTGTGGGGCACAATATAATTCTAATAGTAAATATTGGTGTGCAATAAAAAATGCTAAGGATTATTGTGGTAAAAGTTTGACTGTATATTATAAAGAAAATAGTATTGATTTAATAGTTATGGATGAATGCCCTAGTTGTGATAATAAAGTAGATATGAGTTTAGAAGCATTAATAGAATTAACTGGTTCAAAAGAAAATGCTTGTGCTATAAATCAAGAATTACCAGATATAAAATGGAATTTGTTATTGTAAAATAATTTCATTTAAATCTTGTTGTGAATTTTGTTGTTGTGAATTTTGTTGTTGTGAATTTTGTTGTTGTAATTTATGTTGTAATTCATTTTCAATAAATGAAAAGGGATTATTTTGTAATATTAATTGTCTTTGTTGAACAATTTGTTGTTGGACAATTTGTCGTTGTATTTGATGTTGTGTTATATTTGTTTCAATTAATTCTTTTACGTCATTTACGATATCTGGATTGTTTTGTAATAAGGCTATAATATATTTTAATTGTGGATAATGTGTTAGTATTTCTATATATGGTAATATATCATGATTGTCTGATAGCCTTTGTATAGTGTTACTTAATTCGGAATCTATAGCTATTTTATTAAATAAATTAGCTGTATTTGGGCGAGTGGATACTAATTGTTGTGCTACTTCTACGTCAGTGTTTGAATTTTTTATGCTGTTATTTAGTCCAATAACAAAACTATGAAACAATCCATTTGCGGGAATTGGTAATACGGCGACAATTTCAGAAACGACGAATAGAATATATCCTATAATTTCAAGTGTAGTCATATATAATATTATAGTTATTTTATTATATAAATTAAACGTAATTATTAGTTTATTAAGGTAAAAATAGAATTTATTTTTTCTTATTTTAATTAAGAAGTACATATATGGTTTTTACAAGAAATCAAAAAAGAAAATTAGACTTATTAAATATGGATCAAACAGAAACATATAATAATGAATCTAATATTCAATTACATAATAATACAAATATTATATTATGTAAAACGAAGAAACGACCTAAAACTTCTGAAAATTCTGAAACAATTTCTACATTGGAAGAAAATACCAATGAAGAAGAAATATCATCTAATATATCTGAAGATGAAGATATAATTGAAGATATAAATGAAGATGAAGATATAATTGAAGATATAATTGAAGATATAAATGAAGATGAAGATATAGAAACATTAGAAACAGATAATAATATAACAAAAAATATACAAGATATTATTACAAATTCTGTAAATAGATTTATTAAAAAATTTAAACCGTATGATACAGACGAAGAGAATATAAATGAAAAGGGAGATGAGTACGATAAATTTATAGATTATATTGATTCTATAAAAGATGGAGAATTTTTTGAACGTACATCAATTGATAATAAAAAAAAATCTTTAAAAAAAATATGTGACAGGGAAGAGATAAAACGATTAAATGAACAATTAAAAAATATTCATAAGGAATATAAAGATAATGCTCCAAGTGTTATTGATATTTTAAATATGGATATTGATATAACACAAAAAAAAAATTTATTAGAAAAAATATATCATTTAAATAATTCAGAGTTACTTACATTAGATTATAGTAGTAATTTAAAAATTTTAAATACAAATATTAAAGGATATAGTGATCCAGAATTACATAATATAGAAAAAGAAATATTAAAAACATCAAATAATTTAGAATATTCTGATAATTATAAGGAAAAAATTTTAAAATCTAAAATGCCATTTGAAAATAAAGTTATTGCTTATAAACGTCTTGAAGTTATGGAAGCATTTGAGTCAAATGATACTAGTGAATATGCTAAATATAAATCTTGGATGGATATATTATTATCAATTCCATATGATGAACGTGTTGTAAATAATTTGGATATTAATAATATAGATCGATTAAAATCATATATTAAAAATGTAAGGGATGTTTTAGATAAACGTCTTTCGTTTTTAGAAAAACCAAAGGATCAAATAATAAATGTTGTTACACAAATGATAAAAAATCCTAATTATACTACAACGGCAATTGGATTATATGGTAACAAGGGTCTAGGTAAATGTCATGCGATTAATACGCCTATTTTAATGTTTAATGGTTCAATAAAAATGGTTCAAGATATTAAAGTTGGTGAATTTTTAATGGGTGATGATTCTACACCTAGAAAAGTTTTATCATTAGCTAGTGGTAGAGAAGAAATGTATAAAATAGAACATCTATCTCAAAAAAAATCATATATTGTTAATAAAAGTCATATTCTTACATTAAAATACAATGATAAAAAACGCTTATATAATAATAATTCTAAAGGTTGTTTTATAGTAAGTTGGTTTGATCATATTGCTGTTAAAATTTGTTCAAAATCATTTAATTATAAAGATAAAGATTACCAAAAAACTTATAATAAAGCAAAGGATTTTTTTAATCGAATTAATGAAACTAATATTGTAGATATTTCTCTTGAAAAATATTTGGATCTTGATAAAAAACATCAACGATTATTATGTGGTTTTACACAAAAAGTAATTTTTAGTAATAAGGAAGTACCGGTGAGTCCTTATATTATTGGATTATGGTTGAGTAATAATATGGATGCAAAGTTAAAAAATCCTTTAATTTATTATAAATATAATAAAATACTACTGCAATTAAAAATAGATATAAAAGCGGATGTGATAGATGATTATAATATATTTAAACAAACATTACATAAATATGATTTATTAAAATATAAATATATTCCTGATTTATATAAAATAAATTCTGAAGAAAAACGTTTAGAATTATTAGCAGGTTTAATTGATGGTTGTGGACGAGCAAATAAGGAGGAAAATTGTTATCAATTAAAAATAAATAGTAAAAAATTATCACAAGATATTTTATATTTATGTGATTCTCTTGGTATTTGTTGTTATATAAACAAGACCAAACTTATCATTGAAAATAATAGAATTATTCCTATAATGACTGATAGTGTGTCATTAAGAAAAATAAAACAAAATTATTTATCAGAAATAAAGGTAACATCACTAGGTGTAGATGATTATTATGGATTTGAATTAGGAGATAATCATAGGTATTTATTAGGAAATTTTATTGTAACACATAACACTGCATTAGTTAAAAGTATTTCGGAAGCTTTAGATCGTCCTTATAGAACTATTAATTTAGGTGGAGAATCAGATTCATCTTTGTTAACTGGTCATGGATTTACATATGTTGGTAGTTGTCCTGGTAGAATAATTGAAATATTAAGAGAAACAAAATGTACAAATCCTATTATATTATTTGACGAATTAGACAAAGTTTCAGAAACACATCATGGTAAAGAAATAATTGGTAATTTAATTCATTTAACTGATACTACATCAAATAATAAATATAATTATGACAAATATTTTGCTGGATTAGATTTTGATTTATCAAATGTTTTATTTATATTTACATATAATGACTCAACCAAAGTAGATAAAATTTTGGCAGATAGATTATTTAAAATTAAAATAGAAAATTATACGTATGAAGAAAAATTAGAAATTGCAAAAACACATATTATAAAAACTGTATTAGATCAATATAAATTTAGTGAAGATGAAATTTTATTTGGACAAGATACTATTAATTATATAGTAGAATCATCTAAATCAGATCAAGGAATGAGAGATATTAAACGCAAATTTGAAATTATAGTTTCAAGAATTAATACACTTTTATTAACTGATAAAAATGAAAATATTATTAGGTTAAAATACAAAAGCTTATATGATTATTATCAATGTTTACCTGTAAAAGTTTTAAAAGAGCATGTGGATATTCTTTTATCAGAAAGTATATCAAATGATGAAGAAGATAAATTTAGTGTTCCACCACCAGGCATGTACATGTAAAATTACAACTAAAGTAATGATTTGTAATTTTTACTATAATTAAATTTATTATGAAAAAAAATAAAATAAATTATTATATTATAAAATGATTAATGGTGGTGCTAAAAAAGTATTATCTAAAAAAAGGAAATCTCCTTCAAAGAAAAAACAATCTGCTAAGAAGAGATCTTCCAAAAAGAGATACGTTAAAAAAAGATCTTCAAAAAAGAAGTCATCTATGAAGAAGAGATCTGCTAAGAAAAAATCTTCCAAAAAGAAGTCATCTATGAAAAAAAGATCTACTTCAGTACCTATGAAAAAGAGATCTGTTAAGAAGAGATCTTCTAAAAAGAAGTCGTCTATGAAAAAAAGATCTGTTAAGAAGAGATCCGTTAAGAAGAGATCTGCTAAGAAGAAATCTTCCAAAAAGAAGTCATCTATGAAAAAGAAATCTTCCAAAAAGCGATCTGTTAATAAAAGATCTTCCAAAAAGAAGTCATCTATGAAAAAGAAATCTGTTAAGAAAGCTTCTGTTAAAAAATATTCTACTAAAAAGTTAACTAAACAAAAAGGTGGAACACAATTGACCTTATCTTGGGCTGAAAATCTTATTGATAAATATCAAGAAGAAAATGATGAAAAATTAACCAGTTCTGATAATATTTATAATATATTAAGGGTATTGATGGATGAAAAAGATTTTGAATCTGATGAGGGCGAATTAAGATATATAGTTAAACATATAGAAAAATACTTGGATAATCAAAACAAGGGTGACAGTGACAGTTAAGCTTGTATGTGAATCAGGTGTTTTTGAAGCTTGTAAAAAATTTTAAATCAGTGATTGTTGATTTAAAAAATTAAATACATGGATACTAAGAGTGCATTAAATGTATTAAGGAGAAAGAATAACTATTTATACATAAATTATATTAAAAAATTTTAAAAATCAATTTATTTAACTAAAGTAAAGATTTATAATTTTTACCAGGGTAATGTTTATTTAATAAATTTATTATTTTTTTCGAATTTACCCATTTAAATGCTGCATCTCCAGACCATATAAGCCATGATATTATGCCATTTTTATTATGCCATTGTGTGTCTTTTGGTCTACCAGCGCGTAACCATTTTTTATATGTAGGATAACTCGCATATATATGTCTGGCAAACCAAGCTCTCATATATTTTACATCTACAATGGGTATTTCATCTTTTGTAGATAATTGATTTGCTCTTTTCCATCCTGTTTCATGACCTCCTCGAAATCCAAGTTTTTTTAATTTGAAAGCATATAAAGCAGTTTTTTTTACATTTTCAGGAACTTTTACCATAATAGAACTACGTTTTCCATAATATTGAGGACCACTTCCAATTTGTTCAGACATTTTTTCACATTCTGATTCATTACGCGAATCTTTACATTTATTACGGCGAAGGTCACATAATTGGCATTCTACTTTATCTAATATTGAACATCTTTTATCTTTACATGTCTTTACATGTTCTTTAATAAATTTAAAGCTATTATCTCCTCCATCTTGAAAATCAAATGAATCAGCGATGTCATTATTATCTAAAGAAACATTATCTATTATTGAAAGAAGAAAATTTTCTTTATGATATTTTTTTATATGATTTTTTAAAGTGGATTTCGTGTTAAATGTTTTACTACAGTATTCGCATTTTAAAATTGTACCACCGAATTGAACGCTACCTTTATGTTTAAGTTTAGATTTTTTCTTTTTAGCTTTTAAAATACTTCGTTTTGATAGAGATTTAACAGTTTTTGGTGTTTTTGATGTTATTTTTTTTAATGGTCTACACAAAGGATATTTATCCTTACTCCCCTTTACGCTCTTTCTACCACAAGATTTATAACCAATTACTTTACCTTTTGAATTTTTGATAGGTCTATTTAAATCAACCCAACGTTCTTTATACCATCGTTTTAAACCTGGTGATTTGTAACTTGGTTTTTTACCTTTATATTTACCTCCTCTCCGTTTATATTCTTTAACAATCCAACTAGATTTATATATACCAGTTTTCGATAAAAATTTTTTATCAGCTAAATTTTTAACATATTTATATAAACTTTTATTTAAAGGTTCATTAGCCATTATATATATACAATAAAATATATATATATAAAGTAAATTTTATTGTAAATCTAAATTAGAATAAATAGAAGGAGTATAATATTTTTTTTCTGTTTCATTTAATTCATTATAAAATTTATTTAAATAAAAAGTTTTTGATTGTTCTATTTCAATAATTTTATCATTTAAAACAGGATTATCTATATATTCATCTATTATATCTATATAATCATTTATATTATCATCTGAATCTATATTATCTACATATTGATCTTTATTATCATCTTTATTATCTACATATTCATCTTTATTATCATCTGAATCTATATTATCTACATATTCATCTATAATATCATCTGAATCTCTATCTATAATAAAATCATCAGTATCTGTTTCTATATATGTATCGTTAATAAAAGATTGTTCTAATAATACACCAGTTTCTTGTAATTTTTGTTTATAATTTGAAATTGTATTTGGATAATATAAAAAATACGAATCGTTTGATATATGTTTATCTTTATAATAAGTATTTATATCGTATTTATCAGAATTATCAATGTATATGTTCATATGATTTGGAATTTTACATTTTACAAAACTATTTTTGTCTGTGCTGAAATATGTAATTTCTTTTATATTATCGTTTGATTTATTTTTTTTAAAAAATTTATCTACTAGCCCCATTATTTTTAATATTATTTAACAAAAAATCAATTTTTAATTTCTTGATAAATATTAATATGTCTACTAGAAAATTAAGAGAATTACTACGATCATCAAAATCTACTAATACATTAGATACATCAGATACATTAGATACATCAGATATTCTTTATAATGATAATATTGATTATGAAAATACAAAAGAAATTACATACTATAGCACAGATAAAAATGATTTTGTAACAAGTAGAGTACCTAAACATATGATTATTTCATCAAATGCATATTTAAATAATGAAATTGACAGTGATAAAACATCAAATACATCTAATTCTTATGATTCATTTTTTGATAATATCAATAATTATATTTCCGATTTGTCATCTAACGATTTGTCATCTAACGATTTGTCATCTAACGATTCAAGTACATCAGAAACACAATTGGATGATATTTTATCAATGTATTCTTTAGATAATTTAAAAAACGATCTAAACGTCGAAGATGAATCAGATTTAGATAGTGATGATTCAGATTATAATAGTGTATTTAAATCTGATAAAAGTAAAAGTAAAAAGTCTAGTATATATAGCGATTCTATTTTTTCAGATTCAAATGAACAAAGTGACACAATTAGCTCAATTAATTCTGATGACACAGACGTATCTAATATATTTAGAAAAGCTATTTAATTATTTATAATATTAAAAACAAAATTAATATTAAAATAATCAGGTATATTCCTATATAAATCCACTATAAATGCATTTAGATTCTATAGCTTTAAGTATTGTTTTACTGCAAATACCAATTTAATATAAATTTCTAATAAAAGAAAAGTCTAAATTAATATATTTTCAAGAGCTACACATCATACAATCTTCTTTATTTTCTAAGCTACATGCTAATGTAGCTGCTTGTTCTTCTTGTTCTAATTGTTCACCACGTTCCTTTTTTTCTCTGATACGTTTTTCTAATTCAGGATTTATAGAAAATTTACCTGCACTTGCACTAGATTTACTTCTTAAGTAATACATTCCTGTTTTTAAGTTTTTCTTCCATGCGTAAAAATGCATAGAAGTTAATCGTTTATAATTAGGATTTGCCATAAACAAATTCATAGACATAGTTTGATCTATAAAAACGCCTCGATCATGACATTGTTCAATTACACTTTTCATACTAATTTCCCAAACGGTTTTGTATAATTGTTTAATGTCATCAGGAATTATATCAATATTTTGAATACTTCCATCATTTGCAATAATCATGTCTTTTAATTCATTATTCCATAAATTTAATTTTTCTAAATCTTCTACTAAATATTTATTAACTACAATAAATTCACCAGATAATACACGTCGTTTAAAAATACAACTATCAACTGGTTCAAAACATTCTGAATTTCCCATAATTTGTGCTGTACTGGCAGTTGGCATTAAAGCCAATAACATACTATTTCTACTACCATATTTTACGAGATCTTGTTTTAAAGAATCCCAATCCCAACGTCCTGATAAATAATTTGTCAAGTCTATGCCATCATATTCTGCTGCTAAATCAAACTGTAATTTACCTTCACTAAATGGACTACCTTGGAATGAACTATAAGCACCATCTCGTTTAGCTAATTCTATAGAACCTCTTAAAGATCCATAATAAATAGTTTCAAATATTTCTTTATTTAATTTTTTTGCATCTTCGCTTTCAAATGGTAAACGCATTTTTACATAAACGTCGACCAATCCTTGTATACCTAGGCCTACTGGACGATTTTTCATATTACTTAATTTTGTTTCTGGTACAGGATAATAGGTATGATCAATTACTTTATTCATTGGATGAATTATGTATTCTGAAATTTGACGTAAATGTTCAAAATCAAAATATGGTTTATTATTATGGTCATATTTAACAAATTTTGGCAATGCAATTGATGCTAAATTACAA
>Ga0102865_1000429_pt1 | contig 11416 bp, 8 predicted proteins | sample Colrivmet1449C02_FD_78440 | JGI IMG/M metagenome (GOLD analysis project Ga0102865, IMG submission 78440) | Estuarine microbial communities from the Columbia River estuary - metaG 1449C-02 | ecosystem: Environmental > Aquatic > Marine > Intertidal zone > Estuary | place: USA: Columbia River...
AATGTATAAGGTGACCAATAGAAGGGGTGAAAGTTATACTGTAAACAGTCATCATATTTTATCTTTAATTTATACAGAAAAGAAAAATTTAAGAGATCGTAAGGATAGATCTTCATATAGCGTAAGTTGGTTTGATAAATACAAATATAAATTATCATATAAAACATTTTCATATAAAAATAAAAATAAACAAGAAGTTTACGAACAAGCTAAAGAATTTTTAGATAGTTTAATTGATGATCGAAAAGTTGATGTACCAATCCTTGATTTTTTAAAATTATCTAAAAAATATAGAAATAATTTATTAGGTTATCAAGTCCCTATAGATTTTCCTGAAAAAAGTGTACCTATAGATCCATATATGATTGGATATTGGTTAGGAGATGGTCATTCAAAGACAGCTGTGATAACATCCCAAGATTCTAGTGTATTACATTATTTCGCTAAAAATTTACCATTAATAAAATGTTATTTGCAATATAGAAAAGCTAATCAATTTTGTTATGGAATAAATGGTATTAAATTAAAAGGATATAAAAATAACGTTAATTTCTTTTTAGACACACTTAGAAAACTTAATTTGACAGATGAAAAACATATTCCTTTAATTTATAAATGTAATTCACGTGAAATGAGGTTAAAACTTCTTGCTGGATTTATTGATGCAGATGGTCATTTAAATAAACAGAATGGTAAAACAAAAGGTTTTGAAATTACACAGTGTAAAAAACATGAAAAGTTAATGGATGATATTATTTATTTAGCTCGTAGTTTAGGATTTTGTGCAACAAAACATATTAAAAAAACAAGTTGGATATATAATGGAGAAAAAAAAATAGGTGAAGCATATAGAATAACTATAAGTGGTAAAGGAATAGATGAAATTCCAACATTAATTCCACGTAAAAAGGCTGATCCAAGATCTGATAGAATAGATGCATTAGTAAGTCAAATTAAAGTTGAAGAAGTTGGTAAAGGAGAATATTACGGAATTGAATTAGATGGTAACAATCGTTTTATTTTAGGAAATTTTATAGTTACACATAACAGTTTTCTAGTTAGAGATATTTTTTACCACCATAAATACATACCATCAGGTATAGTTTTTTCCGGAACAGAAGAAGCTTCGCCATTTTTTGGAGATTTTATACCAGATTGCTTTATTCATCCCGAATATGATCCTGAACTTATAAATGGTATAATGAACCGTCAGAAACGTAAAATAAGAGAAGCAAAAGAACAAGGTCTCTCTGAATCTGGTAAACACGCTAGTAATAATGTTTTTATAGTTTTAGATGATATGTTACACGATGCTCAAAGTTGGAAAAAAGATAAAACAATTAAAAGTATTTTTTTTAATGGTCGTCATTATAATTTTTTGTTTATATTAACAATGCAATATCCACAAGGAATTCCTCCAGAATTACGTAGTAATATAGATTATGTTTTTATTTTCAATGAACCATCTGTAGCTAATAGAAAAAAAATATATGATGCTTATGGTGGCATGCTTCCGGATTTTAATTATTTCTGTAATATATTGGATGCATGTACACAAAACCACGAATGTGTGGTCATAAAAACATCCGGTAATTCAAATGACTTGCGTGATCAAATTTTTTGGTATAAAGCAGAACCACATAAAAATTTTAGAGTAGGACATCAAAAATTTTGGAAATATCATAATAATAATTATAATTCACACTATGAACAAGATAATGAAAAAGATAATGCTGATATGGATAAATTAAAACGTAAATTTGCAAAAACAAGAAAACTTAAAGTTCTTGTATCAAGACAAGGTGACATAGTAGGTTATAAAGAAGATGAATAGTTACGTTACATTAGTTACTTTTAAAAAAGTAACATCAAAACAGGGCTCACGCCTGCAAGAACTACTACTATATAAACCATAATAATTTACTTGCAGGCGTGAGCCCTGTTTTGATGTTACTTTTTTAAAAGTAACATTTTTTCTTCAATATTAAAATTATTTAAAAATTTAACGTGTTTTTCAAATAGTTTTTCTTCGTGATCATTAATTACTAATTCTAAATTTAATTTATTTTTACAGTTGTAAATTCCAAGAATTCTTAATGACTGTAAAAAACTTGTTATACTTGTTCTGACTCTAGTAATTTGAAATGTTAAATGTCTAGTATAATCACTTGAAACATATGATAAACCTCTACTGGATAACCTATTTGCTATAAAAATAATATGTTTATGTTCTTGTAAACTATCGATAATTTTTGATATAGATTTTTGTTTGACATATCGTTTTTGATTATTGAGTAACATTATTTTTTCAGATGTTAATAATATAACTGGAACATTTTGAAATTGCAATGTTAATTTTTCTGCCAAATATGTCATTTCATTCACATAACTATACTTGTTTATCAACATTATACCTGTTTGCGTTTTTAAAAATTTCTCAACGGATTCTGTATTATCATCAGCACTATTCAAATTAATATTTAAATCTTCAACACCATAATAATTTGCATTTTCTGGAACCTTAATACATCTATTATATAAAGTACTGTTGAATGGTGTTGCTGTTATATGTACTGTTTTTCTAATATTTTTAGATGTCTTTATAGAACAAGAACGAATAGTTTGATCAGATTCATCCAACATTAAAATATATCGTCTAGGTTCAACTTTTCGAAAATAATTATATCTGTATTTGTTATTTAATACTAATACTAAATTTTTAGTTATTTCTTGCGTATTTTTGTCAATTATTTGATAATCAATATTTTTCGACTTAAGCCTTTGTTCATACTGTTTTAATACCAATAATGAATTCTGAATAACCAAAACTTTTTGACACGAACTGTTTTCATTTATATAATTAAAAATTTCAGCTGTTTTACCACCCTGAACATTACCATATATTAATATGTTTTTCTCAATACGATCTAATACGTATTGAGAAATTTTATCTTTTAATACATTTGCTACATGAGGATCTCCAGTATATAATACGATTTCATCCATTATCTCCATTGGTAAACGAGGAATTTTCATTTTGTTTAAGTGTTTATCTTGTACAATTATTTATAAATTTTAAATAAATTTCAATTTTTAATACACGCTATATGTAATCATTATCTTTTAAATACATATAAGTTTTACCACCAACTTTTATTCGCCTTTTTGTTAATGGATTTATAATCCATTCTATTTTTTTAAATAACGTATTTATTTCATCGTCAGATATTTCTTTTCTACACATAGAACATAATTTATGATTTTGTTTAACGTGGTTATACAAACAAACTTCATGAAAACTATGATTACATGACAATTTTACAATGTCACTTTCAGTTTGATTTGTATCAAAACAAATATTACAATTGTATTCTTTATTTATAAAATCATCAAATGTTTCTAATATGTCTTCATCATCATCATACCTTTTTTCTATATAATCAATATAATTATAAGTATTTTGTAAATTAATGATAATTTTATCATAATCTATTATATAATTATCTATTTCAAAACATCTACAATTGTAATAATTAGTAGGATAATTGTCTTTTAACTCATATAAATCTTGAAATATACTATCTATATTTAACATTAAATAATTATGCATAAATTGATTAAATATTTCTATTGTTTCATTTTTTAAATATACAATTAAACAACTATACCAACTTTCATGTTTAACATAATCTGTATATGTCGTGTCGTCTCTACCTCCAGGTTCATACATATAAGGATTATTATCTAAAAATGAATGAAATGTTAATAAAATAGTTTCTATTCCCATACTAGATGTCCATTTTTCATAAACGTCATCACCCCAAGTATTCAAAATAGTAGCACAACATTTACCATTTTCATACATATTAGGGTGTATTCTAACACCATTGTAATTTATAAACGTTACTTCTGGTGGTGAATAAGGATAATTTTCTGGTATAGTTATATTTAATCTTATAAATTTATGTCTATAAACGGAATCATATGGTGCTCGAATAATTACATACACTTTATTAATATTTATATCATCATAATAAATAAGATAGTCATTATCTAATAAAGATTTTTGGTTTTGTTGAATATATAACTCTCTAATTTCTTTTAATAATCTTTTATTAGAATTCATAATTAAATATAATAATTAAATTTTAAATTAAAAATATTACTTTTTAAAAAAAAGTAATATCAAAAAAGGCTCGCGCCTGCAAGAACTACTACTATATAAACCATAATAATTTATTTGCAGGCGTGACCTTCGCTTTTGATTAAACTTTTTTAAAAGTTTAGCTTCAGCTCGGTAAGGTGAGCCCTGTTTTGAAGCTACGCTACTTTTTTAAAAGTTACTATTCTAATCTAGATAATTTACCTTGTTTGTATAAAGTATATAATTTATCCTTTATTTTATCTTCCATATTATCTTTTGAATCTTTTTTAATATTATAATTGTTAAATTTTTTACTTGTATTTACAATATCATTTGTTTCTGTATCATTTGTATCATCTTGTTTTAATCTTGGATCAGTTATATAAAATATACAATCTTTTAATTGAACTGTCCATGATATTTTATTATTTAAATTAACTAAAACTACATAATCCGGATAAACAACTTTCATTAAATGTCCTCCTATTCTAAATTTTTTAGTTTTAGTATTGTAATATCTGACCCAAGTTTTAAAATATGGCAATTTTGTTAAAATTTTCTTTTCTTCCATACTTTTTAAAGGAATAGTATTTTCTAAACGACTTATAATTTCATCTTTTGTAAAAAGATCTTGTTTAGTACCATTACTTGGTTTTCTATATTTTGTTTTGGCTATATTTAAAAACGGATATCCATTAAATGACCCTTCGTTTTCTGTATAATATTCATCAGAAATTGTATCAGTTTGAAATGAGCTCGTAGTATCATCATATGAACTAGTATTTGTAGTAGATTCTTTTTCTATAATAAATCTTTTTTTCATAATATTTTCTTATTCTCTTATTCAATCTAAATATTTTTTATTTAAATTAATTACATTACATTTAATAAAGTAATATTTATTTATTTTGTAATATTAAGTTGATGTTATATTATTTATATAATACTTTATATGAATTTACTAGTTCATTTCTTAATACAACAACAAGTGTTGATAAAATTTTACCGAATTTATGGTTAGGAAATTATAAGGCTGCACATGATATTAATTTTTTAATAGATAATAAAATAGATATGATAGTTAATTGTACATCTAATATTCCTGTAATTCATGATATTATAGATAAAAAATTAAAAAAAGAAAAATATAATAATATTAATTCATTAGATTTATGTTCTATATATAATATAGAAACATTTAGAATACCTGTAAACGATTCTTTATTACAACGTGATTTTATTATAATGGAACACTATTTTAAAATTATTGTACCTTTATTATTACGAAAATATACTATTGAAAATAAAAAAATTCTAATTAATTGCCATGCTGGTCGGCAAAGATCGACAATAGTCGTAGCAGCTCTAATCAAGGTACTTTTAGACCATAAATACGTCGAATTAAATGAAATTCCAAAAACTGATTGTCAATTAACACAATTTCAAAATATTTGTAATTATATTAGAACAAAAAGACCACAAGTCTTTACTTATGGTTTTAGAATTAATTTTGAATCATCTTATAAAAATTATTTTAATATTAATTAAATAAAATATTTCGTTTTTAATTAAAAATTTAACTTAAATATTTTAAGTTAATTTTTTTTAACTTTATATATTAATGGAATGGTTAGTATCATTAAGAGTTTCTAAATATAACAAATTTATAAAAACCTTAGAAGATTTATATACATTAAAAAATAAACGAACGAATACGTATGTATATAAAGATTTGTCTGATATTTTTATAAAAAAAGAAATTGCATCAGGTGTAGAAGGAGTTGTATATAAAGCTATATTTAAAGGTCCAAAACAAAAGGCTAACCAATTTGTAATGAAAAAAATCAATTTAAAAACTATAAAAAGTGGTAAAGGTATAACTAAAGGTGAATTAAATCTTACACCAGATGAAATATTAACATTATTTTATAGTAATCGGTCGTTTAAAAAACCAAGTTTAATAGAAATTATATCATCAACTTTAACAAATCAATTAGTTTTTCAAAATATATGTCCAAATTTTGCAGTTAATTACCACTGGGATTATAGAAATAATGTTATAACTTTGTATAATGAATATATAAATTATACATTTGAATCTTGGATTCAAAAGGGCCATAGTAATCAAATTTGGTTCAATGCTCTTTTCCAAATAATGTATGCATTATCTTCATTGAAACGAATATTTAATATGTTACACACAGATTTACATATAGGTAATATTTTAGTCCAAAAAGTAAAATCTGGTGGATATTGGATTTATAAATTAGATGGTGTAGATTATTATTTACCAAATCTAGGATATATTTTTATAATATCTGATTTTGGGTTTTCTTGGATTCCTAATAAATTATATATCTCTTGGTATTATAAAGATAGACTAAAATATATAACAAAAAATGGTCAAGAATTTTATGATTTATTTGATTTTATAGATTCTATAAAAGCGATTAAAAATGTTCCAAAATATTTCGTTTCTGAAATTGATAAATTATTTAATCCAAAAGAATCTTTTGTATATACATCAGATTATCCAGAAAATACCTCTGATAATTATCCAAAAGATATCACTAAATCTTATCGTGGTCTTAAAAATACAATAGCAGATAAAATATACGATATTTTTTATATTGGCAATTTTACAAAAACAAAAAGATTAAATATACAAGACATAACTTATAGTTATATTATAGAAAATTCTTATTTAATTGATACATATTCATTAGATAAATCTTTTAATACATCAAAATTACCAAAAAAATTTCAATCTTTAATAAAAAAACCTACAAAAAAACAATAATTATACAAAATAAAAAACATTGTAAATAATATATTTAATATATATATTATTTATTTGTAACATATTATGCTCTTAAAAATCTTCTATAAAACCTCTTTTTAAGAGGGACTTCAGTATTTAAATCTATAATAGTAATATCATCAGTAGTTGTAGTAGTCTCTACACTTGTAGTAGTTGTAGCCTCTACACTTGTAGTAGTTGTAGCCTCTACACTTGTAGTAGTTGTCTCTGGACAAGGTTCTTCTGTAGTAGTAATTTCTGATGAAGTTTCTGTTTCTGGAAAAGGTGTTTCACTTGTAGTTTCAGTTTCAGGACACGGCTCTTCAGTTGGCTCTGTTTCTGTTACAATAATTTCTCTATCATCTGTAGTAGTTTCAGTTTCAGGACACGGCTCTTCAGTTGGCTCTGGTTCTGTTACAATAATTTCTCTATCATCTGTAGTAGTTTCAGTTTCAGGACACGGCTCTTCAGTTGGCTCTGGTTCTGTTACAGTAATTTCTCTATCATTTGTAGTAGTTTCACTTGTAGTTTCACTTGTAGTTTCACTTGTAGTTTCACTTGTAGTTTCTGGACAAGGTGTTTCAGTTGTAGTTTCACTTGTAGTTTCTGGACAAGGTGTTTCAGTTGGTTCTGGTTCTGTCACAGTAATTTCTCTATCAGTTGTAGGACATTGTGTTTCTGTAAACATTTGAACTTCTGTATTTATAATTACAATTGTATTTGTAATTAAACTAACAACATCTTTAGTAATGACGTCAGTTACAGTGTCAGTTAAACTTACAGTGTCAGTTACAGTGTCAGTTAAACTTACAGTTTCAGTTAAACTTACAGTTTCAGTTAAACTTACAGTGTCAGTTAAACTTACAGTTACAGTGTCAGTAACAGTGTGATCATTACATTCTACTGTTTTGTTTTCATAATGATCACAATCTTCATTGTCACAATTTCTACGAAATACGGGTGTTGCAAAAATACTAGAAACTATTAAAAATATAAATAATGGACTTTTCATTTTTTATAAACATTATATATTTTTATCTTTAAATTAAAATATTTTAAAATAATTAAATAAAAATAATTAAATAAAAATGAAATTAAAAATGAAATAAATAATTATTATGTTTTTTATTTCATTTAAAAATAACTTTTTTATGATATAATATGAGGAAAAAAAAAAATACCCCAGATGAACCAAAATATTCTAAAAAATATAATAATGATAATAAATATTACAAGTCTAAAAGTCAACATTCTATATTACAGAAACACAATATACGTTTAGCTGAATTTGATAAAAAAGGTGTAAATTTTAAAGAACTTGAAAAAAAAATTTTTAGTATTAAAGATGAAATTAAAAATATATCAAATAATAAATCAGATAATGAAACCACAAATAAAGATATATCAAATTTAAATCATAAAATAAATAAATACAAAATTCAATTAGAAAAATTATTAAAAGAAAAAGAAAATTATTGTTTTGAAAATGAATATAATTATTTATTAGAATCTAGTTATATTATGCAAGAATATATTACATTAGAAGAACAAGAATTGCAGTTGTTACAAATTAATGATTTATCTATGGAAAATAGTACATTACTTAATGAAATTAATTTAAAAAAAAATAGATTGACTGATTTATATTTACAAAAATTTGATCCTGAATATTTACTTAATAATTATATACAAAAATATACATTAAATGAAAATCTCAGTTGTGTAGAATGTAATATTAAATTTGAGGTAGAACATAGTTTTCTTGTATGTCCACAATGTGGTATGTGTAGAAATACAGTTGAACAAGCAAACGAATTGTCTTATAAAGAAATGCAAGAAATAGATTACCGACCACAATTTACTTATGACAAGCGAAGTCATCTTGACGATTGGCTAAAACGTTTCCAAGCAAAAGAAAATCGTAGTATTCCCCAAGAGGTTTTAGATAAAGTCATTCTAGAAACTAAAAAAGAAAGAATCCATGATTTAAATACATTAACAGAGGATAAAATTAAAAAATATCTTAAAAAATTAAATCTAAATGATTACTATGATAATGTTATAGGTATAATTAATAGAATCAATGGAAGACCTCCGTTTGAATTAACTCCAGAAATAGAAAATAAAATACAATCAATGTTTCAACAAATACAAGAACCTTATGAAAAATTCAAACCACAAGGACGTAAAAATTTTCTTAGTTATAGTTATACATTACATAAGTTTTTCCAAATACTTGGATTACATGAATTTGCAATATACTTTCCACTTTTAAAAAGCTCAGATAAATTACGTCAACAAGATTATATCTTTAAAAAAATAGTCGATCATATGTCACAAACTGACAAAAACACTAAATGGGTATTCTATCCAAGTATCTAATAGAATCTATAGTGTAAAATATTTTTATTAAAAATTAATATTTCGTTCAAAATCTTATTTAAAAATAATATTTATATATAATTATAAATATAAATATTAAAAATGTCACATATGATTAAACCTAAATCAATAAATTTTAAAGATTTAGTTAAAAACAGTAACACAACATTATCACTCGATGTACAATCTAAAATAGTCGATAAACTAAACAATATATTTACTGAACAAGAACAACATTGGTATATAGCAAATTTATATATGTATATGAATTATCATCCAACAAATGATTTTCCAATTAATTTAGACGATGTGTTTAAAATGATAGGATTTGCAAATAAAGAAAATGCGAAAAGAACTTTGAAAAATAATTTTATTGAAAATGATGACTATGTAACTCTGCTCGTCCCTAGGGACGAGCAAAAACTAAATGATGAAACAAGAGGTGGTCATAATAAAGAAACAGTGATGTTAAATATAGATACATTTAAGAATTTATGTATGATAGCAAAGACTGAAAAAGGTAAGGAAATTCGTAAATATTATGTGAAATTAGAAAATATTTATAACGAAATAATTAAAGAAGAAATAGAACAACAAAAAGTATTATTAGAAAATAATAAAAAAGAATTACAGCAAACTCAACAGCAATTAAAAAAAGAACGAATTCATAAAAACCAAATTTTAAGAAGAAAGTATTATGATATGAAACAGGGTGATGCAATTTATTTATATAAAGATGATGAAAATAATGAACGATCTTTACTTAAAATAGGAAAAAGTAAAAATATTTCTGAAAGAGAAAAGGTTTATTCGAATATGTCTAAAAATGGATCTATTATTTATGTAAAACGGTGTTTAAATTGTGATTTAACAGAATCTTTATTACATCACCTTTTAGATAAATACAGAATAAATTCAATGCAAGAATGGTTTGAATTACCATCAGAAGAATTTGGTAAACAAATTATTAATACAATTATTAATTTAATAGATTCACAAATTGAAGATATATATACTTTTATTCCATCTTTACAAAATTTTATTAATACAAGTACTAATAATACAGATAATGACAACGACAACTTTAATAACAATGAAGATGAAAATCACGATATTAATATAAAAAGAGTTAATCCTAAAGATTTTGATTTATTTATAAAAGAATGTTGCGAGTTATTGCCTGAATGTAAAACAGCAAAAGCTGATATTAAACGAGCTCATAGAATTTGGAGTAAATGTTCAATAAAAGATGTTGTCTCTTCTTTAGACAATTATTTAAAGGTTAATTTTAAAAGTGGTGTTGATATTCAAGATGATATAAAAAAGAATATATATAAAGGTATTCGATTAAAACCATTAATTTACAAACCAGAAAATGATCCACTTTTAGATTATGAAACATTTATTATAGAAAAATGTGAAGTTAATTGGAATTATAAAATTAGTTATGTAGATTTTTTTAATAATTTTATATCATGGAAGCAATTATCAGACTCTAATTACACTTTGCAATTTAAGTATAAAAAAGATATACAAAAATATTTAGAACGTCATTTTGCAGGTGGAAGAGTATTTTTATCTAATGATTCTTCAAATACTCATTTATTTGGCGTATGGGGTTTAGGAATTTCATCTAATAATTTTGGATCAAAAGTTCCTAAAAGAACAACTAAAAAAGTTTCAGAATACAATGCAAGTACAAATGAATTAATAAGATCATGGGAATCTTTATCAGTTGCTAGTAGACAATTAAATATCCCAGTCAGTACATTATCTAATTATTGTCGTTTTAATACTATAGTATCAAATTCTGTTTTTAAATACACTTAATTAAATTTTAATAATATTAAAATTTAATTCTTAAAATTTATTTATTCAAATTGCTTTTTCTTAAAAGGTTTCTGCATTTTTGATATCACTTTATTAAAGGCATTTTTACTTTTTACACTATCTGTTACACTATCTGTTACACTAACTGTATCCATTTCTTTTGATTTTTCACTAGAACTATCATCTATAATTAATCCATTAATCTTTTTATCATTTTGTCCAGGTGGTCCCTGTTGTCCAGGTGGTCCCTGTTGTCCAGG
>Ga0102865_1000434_pt1 | contig 11324 bp, 7 predicted proteins | sample Colrivmet1449C02_FD_78440 | JGI IMG/M metagenome (GOLD analysis project Ga0102865, IMG submission 78440) | Estuarine microbial communities from the Columbia River estuary - metaG 1449C-02 | ecosystem: Environmental > Aquatic > Marine > Intertidal zone > Estuary | place: USA: Columbia River...
CTTTTGATAAATCTATTTTAATATTTGATAAATAATTATCTTGAAATTCTGCATTTTGTTCTTCATCTAATAAATGAGTTAAAATTCCAAAAATTTCTGTAGATCTCGATTCACTTATTTTGTCTATTTCATCTAAATATATTATAGGATTCATATAATTACTACATGTTAAAATTTCAACAAGTTTACCTGATTTAGAACCTATATATGTTTCACTATGACCTGTTAAAACTGATACATCATTTAACCCTCCGAAATTTATTTGATAAAATGGTAAATCTAATGCTTCTGCTAAAGATTTTATAATTTTTGTTTTTCCTATACCCCCTGCCCCATAAAGTGCTAAAACATGACCTTTACTATTGGGGTTTGTAATTTTTCTTGCTACAAATTCTAAAATTTCATCTTTTACATTTTCTAATCCATAAATATTTTCATCTAATTTATCCTTAACCCTTTTAAAAAACATTTTTAATTTATCAATGTTATCTGACGATTTTACATTCATATCTTTATATTTTCCATAAGGTATTTTAACTACTGTATTTAACCAATTTAATGCTTTTGTATTGTCACTACTACTTGAACCTGTAATACTTTCATATTTATCTAATAAAAAAGATTTTGTTTCTATATTTAAATCCATACACAACAATTTATTTTTTAAACTATCCATTAAATCACCTCCATTCTTTTGACGTTTATAATGATATATTTCATCTTCAACAATTCTTAGTTTACGTTTTAATTCTTTACGTTCTTCGTGTTCTTTACGTTCTTTAGGTTGTCTATTATTCGATAAAGATCTCTTTAAATATATAGGAGGTCTAGGTTTATTGTATTTTAAATTATTTTTACTATCACTTAAAGCATTTTTTACAATATTATCAACTAATACATTTAATTCATGTTTATTTTCTTCTGTATTGTATGGTATATCATCAACAGTTTTTAAAAAATTTAAAAAATTATTAGAAATATACATCCAATATAAATCTTCTTTATTAGGAAATGTTAATCTATCAGATATATGGTCATTAATACAAATATAATATTCAGCTAAAGTACAAACATATATTACATCACCACGTTTATAATTTTCATTTACCTTCCAATATCCATTATACATATTTTAATACTTATTATATTAAAATACAAATAACCATATTCAAAATTCATTTTTTATTTATCAAGTAACTTTTAAAAAAGTAGCGTAGCTTCAAAAACTAGGCTTACGCCTGCAAATACTACTATATATATCTTTATGGCGCCAACCTTTTTTGATATCACTTTTTCTTAAAAAGTGATTGTAACTATTTATAAGGTGGTTGACAATCATCCTTAATATTATATCCATAATTTACTAATAAAGTAGCAATATAAGGAGCAGTTTCAGGTTTACTAAAGCTTAAATTATAAGGTAATCCTGCTGCATAAGCTATTTTTATTAATAATTCTTTAGAATTTTCGGATTTTGTTTTTGCCATTAATTGTTTAAATGTATATTGAACTGCAGATTGCATTTTTAATCTATCTCCTTCAAATGCTTTGTACAAATCATCCATAGTTATATTTTGACATCCAGGATAAATCATAGTTTTTGGTTCAATTAAAGTAAATCCTCCTTCTGGAACATATTTTCCAGTATAATCAGCAAATGTTTCAAACATTCCTCTTCCTGATAAAGCATTCATTGATAAAACAAAAGCTACAGCAATTAATATAGACAATTGGAAATCTTTTTCACTTAAATAAACAATTACAAATATTAAAAAGATTTTAGCAAAGATGTTTGAAAAAAATTTTTGTAAAAAATCAGGTGCTCTTGGTGCAATTTGAGATGCATAAAGAGCCAATGATATTTTAAGTACGGCCATAATGTAAGGATTTGCTAAAACTTGATTAACTCCCATTTCTGTCTTTAACTGAATAGTTTTTAAATAGTCCATTATTATTTTATTATATTATATAATAAATAAATAAAAAAAATAATATTAATTAAAATTAAATAAGTTTAAACTAATATTTAATTTTAATTTTTAACTATATGGAAACTACTTCTTATAGTTTAAATAATAAAAAATGTTTAATAAATACACGTGATACTATACGTATTATTGAAAATAAATCAGATAATATAAAAATTAATATAAATAATACACATTTATTTGATAATTATTGTATAGAATTATATGGTTATAGAACGTGTATTTTATTTCATATAGATTTAAATAATATAGAAGTAAGACTGCTTGATCGTATAAATTACGATCAAATTAAATATATTAATAAAAAATCATTGTATAATGAAATACCAAACTTGTTAAAAAATAATTATACAGTAGTATTAGTAGAAAAATTATTAGATACTAACACTACTGAAATAACAACGATTCATTTACCCCCAAATAAAGTAATTTAAACATAACTAAATTAATTATATCAAGATGCCTCATGATATGATAGATGATTATTTTAATATTTACAAAGAATGCATTGAAGAATACGGAGAAAACATTTGTGTTTTTTATGCATGTGGAAGTTTTTATGAAGTGTATAGTGTAAATAACATAAATGAAAAAATAGGAAATGCTGAAAAAATATCAGAAATAATTAGATGTGAATTTTCTAATAAAAATAAAACTAAAAGGAATGAATTAGGACATTCTACAAGAGATAATCCAGACTTTTGTGGTTTTGGAATACCATATTTATCTAAATATTTAAATCCATTATTAGAAAATAATTATACTGTAATAATAGTTGACCAATTAGAATCTAGTCAAAATTCTAAAGGAAAATTAGTTAAAAGAGGTATTACAGCTGTTCATTCTCCTTGTTTAAAATCACCTGATTATGAAACATATTTTGATACAGAATATAATTTATTATCTATTTTTATTGAAATAATCCCAGTAAATCATAAATTAACTGGTATTTTAAGTACACACAATACTTTAATTTACTCAATTTGCAGCATAAATAATACTACTAACGAAATTGAAATTACTGAAAACTTTATACGGTTTCGATTAAATGAATTTCAACTTGGTTTAGACGAAATAAGTCGTATTTTATTAAGATATCATATAAGAGAAATGAGAATTTTTTTTAAATGCGACGAAAGTCAAGATTCAACTTTAAAAGATGAATGGTATAAACTAATTAATAAATATTTCGATGACCTGTCAAATTATAGTATTTTTAATTATAAATGCGATATTGTTACTAAAGATTCAGATAAATATAAACAATACACGAACCTCGAATTTCAAAATACATATTTTAAACAAATTTACCGTAATATAAATTTTGGTATGTTAACACCAATTGAATATTTAGCTTTATCTGATAAAGAATTATCTGTTTTAAATTTCATGTATATTTTAGACTTTATGGCAAAACATGATCATAAATATGTTACAAATTTATCATTACCTAAAATAATACGAGATTCTGAAAATTTAGTTTTAGAATTAAATACGTTAACACAATTGTCAATATTACCAACTAATTTAAATACTAATTCAAAAATTTCTAGTGTATTTGACGTTATTAATTTTACTAAAACTGCTATTGGGAAACGACATTTAAAGAATATTTTATCAAAACCATTTAAAAAACCAGAAATTATTGAACAACGTTATAATTTAACAGAAGAGTTAGACAAATTTTCTTTGTTAAATGACACTAGTAAAACTTTAACTAATTTAATTGATTTTGAAAGATTACATAGAAAAATGGGATTACAAGCATTACATCCTTATGAATTTGAAAAATTAACAGTTAATTACATTAAAATTATAGAATTATTTAATTTAATCTTGGATCACAAAGACCTATGTTATTTAAAACAAATAGTTCCAAACGACCAAATATTAAATAGTTTTAATGACTACATCGTAGATTACAAAAATTGTTTTGATTTGACACAAATGAGATCTATTAGTTTATATACGAATAAAGACGAAATAGTAAATTTTTTCAAACGAGATGTAATTAAAGAATTAGATGTTATTCAAAATAATATAAAAGATATTGAAAACGCAATAGACAAAATAAAACAAGAATATGAAACAATTATTAATCAACCTATTAAAATTGGATTCACAGATAACGATGGATATTTTTTTACATGTACAAAAATCCGTTATCAAAAATTAATTAATGAATTAGAAAAACGTAAAGTTTCTACTAAAAATTTCAACGTACGTTTTACAAGTAATACTGCTAAATTTTATACAAACGAATTTACAAAACATTCTAATAATTTAATAAATACAAGAGAATTATTAGTGAAAAAGGTTAAAATTAATTATCTTTTAAAATTATCAGAATATTCAACAAAATATAATGACATTTTTTTAAATTTAACCAAATTTATTGAAATAATTGATGTTGTTCAAAGTAATTTACTATGTTCTAAACGTTATCGATATTGTAAGCCTAATTTAGATACAACAAAGACTTCATATATTACGGCTGTAGCTATGAGACATCCTATAATAGAAATAATAACAGATGATACTGAATATATTCCTAATGATATAACTCTTGATAATGATAATTTAGGAATATTATTATATGGTTTAAATTCATCTGGTAAAAGTAGTTTATTACGAGCATTAGGAATTAACCTTATTTTAGCACAATGTGGTCTTTATGTACCTTGTAAAAGTTTTATATTTTCTCCATTTAGTACACTTATATCACAAGTAGATTTAACTGACAATTTATTTGCAAGTAAATCTAGTTTTATAAGCGAAATGTGTGGTTTAAAAAAAATATTAAATTGTAGTAAGGAATCTACTTTAGTTTTATCAGATGAATTATGTAGAGGAACTGAAGTTAATAGTAGTACAGCAATTGTTGCTTCAACTATTCTAGAATTAATTAAAACAAATACAAAATTTTTCTTTACTACTCATCTTCACGAGTTACCAAATATTAAATCTATACAAAATGAGTGTAAATTAAATATCTGTCACTTAAGTGTTGATATTGAAAATGATAAAATTATATTTACAAGATATTTAAAACATGGTTCTGGTAGCACATTATATGGTTTAGAAGTTTGTTCTAATATTATACAAAATTCAAATTTTATAGATATATCTTTTGAAATAAGAAATGAAATAGTAAATAATAAACAAAGTATATTGAGTAGTAAAAAGAGTAACTATAATAAAAAAAAAATTACAAATCATTGCGAAACTTGTGGATATACCCCAACTAAAAATTCCATACCTTTAGATACACATCATATAGAAGAACAAAAAAATTGCGACGAACATGGTTTTGTTATCAATAAACATTATCATAAAAACAAACGTTTTAATTTAGTCAGTTTATGTAAAAACTGTCATTTAAAAATAGATACTGGAGAGCTTGAAATTAGAGGATATAAAAAAACAACCAATGGTATCATTTTAGATTATTACTTTTCACAAAAGTAGCGTAGCTTCAAAACTAGGCTCCGCCTGCAAGTAAATTGTTATTGTTATAGTTTATATAGTAGTAATTATTGACCCTAGTTTTGATATTAATTATTTAAATGTAATGTTTTGAAATTAATTAATATTATTATAAATAAAGTAATGTTTATTTAGAATATTTAATTTTTTTACTTATATTAATATATATGACTAAACCTGTTGTCAATAATAAAATATCATATCAAAATATTAATGGATTAGTTTCGCGTCACGACTCTTTACTTGATCAAAGTGTCAAAGAAGGATCATCTCCTACATTTGGTAATTTAACATTAAATGGTGATGGTCTTATTAAGGGAAATCTTTATGTAGAAGGTAATACAACTATTTTAAATACTAATGTTATAGAATTTGAAGATAATATTTTGTTATTAAATCGTTTAGAATCTGGTAGTGGAATTACATTAAATCAATCTGGTTTGGAAATAGAAAGAGGATCTCTTGAAAATTATAGAATGATTTACAATGAATCAGATAGTACATTTAAAATTGGTCTTATTAGTAATCTTCAAGCTGTTGCTACAAGACAAGACACACCACTCGTTAATGGTGTTATGACATGGAATAATACAGAACGGCGATTAGATTCCTCAAATACCATTACAATAGATTTATCATTAACATCTACACAAAATGCAACAAGTATAACAGAAGCATCATTACTATTATCAGGTGGTTTGTCTGTACAAAAAGATATCCGTAGTCCTGGTCAATTATATTTAGTTGGTTCAAATCATTCTACATCTAGTGTTTTATATACACAACAAAGTAGTAATAGTTTAAACATAACAAGTCCCAATGATATTTACTTAACACCAACATCAAAAATTATAATACCCAATAATAAATCAATTCAAATTGGAGATAATTTAATTGTATCTCAAAGTGTAACAAACGATTTAAATTTTACGAATTATGGTCATATTAATTTTACACTTAATGCAGGTAAAAGAATAAATATTCCTAATCAAATTCCTATAACATTTTCTACTCAAACTGAAAAAGTATTTGCAGATGGTAATAATAATATGGTTATCACAAGTAGTCAAAATGTTAATTTAGAACCAGGTATTAATAAAAAAGTATATATTCCACAAGATATAGGATTAATTTTTGCTAATAATAATCAACAAATATCTGCAAATTTATCTGGTGATTTAACTATTCGATCAGGTAATAAAATATTTTTAACACCAGCATCTTTAGAAAATGTAGTAATTCCTACTGATAATGGTATTAAATTTGGTAATAGTGGGTTACAACGTATAAGTAGTGATAGTACTAATTTACTGACTATAAATTCTGATTCTGGTATAAACTTAATCAGTAATAATAATAAGTCTGTAGTCGTAACAAATACTACAAGATCTACATCTATTACATCTGGTGCATTAGTAATAAATGGTGGAGTAGGTATTGCAAAAAATGTAATAATTGGTGAAAGTGTAACTTGTGCATCAATGTTTGTTTCTGGAAATATTAATGTTGCTGGTACTCTTACAGTTGTAAATATTACATCAACAAATTTAGTAGATACTAATTTAACAGCAGGAATTGCAAGAATAACTACTAATTTATCTGCAATAGGTGACTCAAATACAATTGGAAATATATTTACAAATGCTGGAAATGTAGGTATTGGAACAACAAACCCTAATTATAATTTAGAAGTCAATGGAACAGCTGCTTTTACTACAAGTATATCTTCAGCTAATATACTAGGTCAAAATAGTACTATAACAAATACCATGGTAACAAATTTCAGTGCTGGACAAATAAATACAGATATATTAAATACACGTGTATTAACTATATATTCTACTGAAGATGCAGTTTCTATAACAGATGGTGGAAGTTTTACAATATATGGTGGAGCTTCAATTGCAAAAAAAGTATTAGTTGGTGGTGTAACTGAAATTTTAAATACGACTCCTTCAAATTCTTATACAGAAGGTTCTTTATTATTACACGGTGGGCTATCTATACGTTGTACTCAAAATGCTGTTGATTCTAGTAATGGTGGTAGTTTAAGTGTTCTAGGAGGTGCAGCCATTGGTAGTGATTTATATGTTGGTGGATTTTTTACTTGCAGTGAAAGTACTACTAGTCGTTATTTAACAATTACTGCAACCGATGAATCAATTAACTCAAGTACAGGTTCTGTCGTTACATTTGGTGGAATTTCTATAAAATGTTCATCTAATGCAACAGGTATTTCAAATGGAGGGTCATTTTTAACATTAGGTGGTGCCAGTGTAGGTAAAGATTTATATATAGGTGGATCATTAAATGTACAAAATACTGTTATTGACACTGTTACAAATACACATGGATCAAATTATATGTGGAATTATTTTGGTATAATTAATGACATTACAGACGTTTCATTTTGTGAAATTGATTTTTCAAATGGTATAGTCCAAAATTCTGGAGGAACTTTTAATTATGGACTTAAATTAATTGTTTCAATAAATAATACAAACTGTTCTGTATCACATAATTATTATGGTAATGTGGAATTTAATAGTTTTGATAAAATTTCATGTTTTGTTTACAATGAACAAGGTGCAACTGATAAATTCCATTTATTTTTAAAGTCTCCAGCTAATACTACTACAAACATTAATGTTCGTGGAAAATTAGGCAATACTTTTAACATTACTAACGAAGGATATAATACAACACCAAATGGTAATACGAGTAATTATGACAATTCATGGAGCGAAATTTATTCAACAAATAGAGAAAGTAATTTAAAATATACATTTGGTGATGTTGACATACAAGGACAAGATTTAACTATAACAGACTATTTCCCAATTATAGGTAAAAATAATATTAATACTACATCCACAAGAGATCTTGGTTTAGCCTTTCAATTATATCAAAAATCAAATGATACTGCTTCAGGAGAAATTGTATCGGGAGATTACACTTTATCTGATACTTTGCCTAATCAAAGTTCTGCAAGTAGTACTCAAATTAAATTTAGTACTTTAACTAATTCTACTGATAATTATTACAATGGATGGTGGATTAAAATAAGTTCTGGTAGTAACACAGATCAAGTTAGACAAATTGTAAGTTATAGTGGTGCACAACGTGTTGCAGAAATAGATCTGGCTTGGACTAATCAAAATCCAAGTGAAAATGACACCGTGTATTTATATAATAAACAATTTGTGTCATTTTATTTTGATAATACAGATAAAACTTTTAAACTTGTCAATAATACAAGAGATCCTATAACAAAAAATATTACTTCATCAAGTTATACTAATTTAGAAATAAGTCATTTATCTTTAAATGATACTACACCAAGTCTTAATTCTACAACTGGTAGTATAACTTCCCTTGGTGGAATTAGTATTATAAATACTACAGATGCAGAATCAGTTACAAATGGTGGTACTATTACTACATTAGGTGGAGCGAGCATTGGTAAAAAATTATATGTATCAGATAATATCTTATTAAGTGACACCTATATTACACCTGATGCATCTTTGTATATTAAACACGATACTTCAACTGTTATTTTAGAAAATGACAATAATCTTTATTCTTATATTAATTTTATTGAAAATGGAACATCACAACGTTTTGGGATCATTTCTGATAGTGATAACAGTCAACTTTCATTAACATTTAATAATTCAGGAAATACACCAGACAATTCTAATAAAGCATTAACTGTTAATCAATCTGGTTTTGTTGCGATAAATACAACATCTGAAATAAATACTGCATTAGCTGTTAAAACAAACAATTTAATATCTACAGATACAAATTCTGGATATATCGGATTAATAGCTGGTAATACATCTTCTATGGATCCATTAATTTCATCTAAAATTGTTTTATATGGAAACGATGCAACTGGCAGTCGTGGAAATATTAATATAGCATCTGGTACATCTGGTTCTATACAATTTTATACCAATTTAGATACTAAACGTTTAGAAATAAATGACATAGGAACAGTCAGTATATTAACGAGCGTTTCATCAAATAGTAGTACACAAGGTGCATTGACTGTAGCTGGTGGTGTTGCTATTTCAAATTCTGTTAACGCTAGTAGTTATACTTCTGGTGGAGCACTTACAATTGCTGGTGGTTCAAGTATCGAAAAAGATTGTTTTATAGGTGGTAATATATATATTAATGGAAAGATAAATTCATCTGGATCATCTACTACACCAACTATTAATTTCAGTAATAATGTTAATTGTACACTTACTAATTATAGTAATAATAGATTACTTACTATTTCACAAGAAGCAATGTTGTCATTTGGAGTCTGGGTCACACCTAATTCGGCAAGTCAAAATTGCCAAATAGAATTTTCATTGCCTAATAGATCTACTATTTTTGATAAAAGAATCGAATTAGTTGCATCAGCTATTGGATATACAGATGATGATAATTTGGTATCATTATTTAATGTATTATGTGTGGGTGTTAAAAATGAAACAAGAGGTTTATTAAAATTTCAAAGTGTTTCAACTGCCGTTCATTACTTTTCTATTATATGTAGATATACTACTGACGTTTAATTTAAAATAAAAATTGAATATTTTAATACATATTATAATATAAAATGTATAATTATGCTATTTTAAATGAGGTATTAGATATAACATATTTAGATATAAACAATAAAACTCAAAATAAAAGAATAACTATTAATAAAAAAACAATACAAGATAATAATAGTATAAATGCCTTAAAAAAAAATCTTGAAAGTTATTTAACTATTATTTATGATAATAATAGTTACTTAAAACAAAATTTTAAACAATATTATGATTATATTATTAAATTTAACATGGAACAAGAATGTAAATTAAAATATGTAACAAAATATTGTTATTTAGATTATTATATAGATTAATTCTAATAGCCTTAAACGTATAACTATTCGTATTTATTTAAACATTCATTATTTTTAAATAAATTTTTAAATTTTGGTTATTTTATTTGATTGTACAGAATCATTATGTAGTTTATTTATTAATTGTTGTTTATATGTTAATCGAATTTCTGATAATTTAGGACAAAAATGACTTTCTGGATATCTATGTTTATAACAAAATGTATTATCACATGCCTTACAATATCCAATAATTTTTAAAATTTTATTATTACAATTCGTAGTTTCACAATTAATCACCATTTCTTATTATATATATTTATTTTAACTTTAAATAAATACAATTTTTTATTTTAGATTATTTTTACTTACTTACCTGTACTACCAAACCCACCACTTCCTCTAGATGTATCACGATGACTATCAACAATTTTAAAACTAACTTCTTCAAGATTAGGTGCAACTAATTGTACATAACGATCACCTTTATTTATTCTAAACTGTTTGTCACTAGTATTATATAAAGGAACTTTTAGCTCCCCCGTGTAGGCTGAATCACATAAGCCTATAGAATTAGCAACTCTAAGTGGTGTTTTGCTAATACTACTTCTAGGGAACATCATATAACTATTATATTTTTTAGCCCATGGACAATACCATTTAGACGATTGTAATTGACAACTAACTCCTAAACCTACTATTTGTACTTGTCCTGGTTCAATAATAGTGTCTTCAATTATATACAAATCTAAACCGGAATCTCCTTTATGAAATATAGAGTGATTTTTATACATTTCTTTAACATCATCGTTTTTTGGCTTAATAAGAAATTTCATTTTGTTTTGTTTTGTAATTTATTTATTTATTAATTTATTCAATTATTTTAAATTTTTATTTTCTTCAATAATATTAAATCGTCGTTATCATGTCAAGACCTTTATCTACATTTTTCGTCA
>Ga0102865_1000435_pt1 | contig 11321 bp, 9 predicted proteins | sample Colrivmet1449C02_FD_78440 | JGI IMG/M metagenome (GOLD analysis project Ga0102865, IMG submission 78440) | Estuarine microbial communities from the Columbia River estuary - metaG 1449C-02 | ecosystem: Environmental > Aquatic > Marine > Intertidal zone > Estuary | place: USA: Columbia River...
TCTTTATCAACGATGGTAATTTGATTGTAGTCTATTTTAAAAAAATGTGGTAGATAATATATACAACATTTAGATACTGCGCCACAACCTAAAAAAATAAATTTAGATTTCATATTATAATTATATAAATAAAAAAAATATAATTATAATTATATATAAATTTGTATAAAATGTATATTTTATACAAAGTAGGTATATTTCTATTAAAGATTAAATAAGTAGATTTTTTTTATAAGATTAATATAAGGAATATTTATGGAAGAAAATGATAATATGGAATTGGTGACGCCAGTTAGTAGTAATATATCAGAGATGGAGATATCTACACCAGTAGAAGGGAAGGGTGTAATATACGAGTTGAGTTATTTATTAGAAAAATTAGAAAAAGAAAATAATAAAGATGAGATGATAGATGTTATTAATGATATGGTTAAAATTCTTAGGCCTTTAATAATATTATATGATGCAGATACTTTTTATTTACAAGATGATGTTAATAAATATATAGATATTTTAAAGGAAATATTTACAAATTATAAAAAATTATTGAAGTATATTTTTAAAATTGACAAGATAATACCTATTAATTCTGCAAATGGTAGAATATTTATTTTAAAAACTTTATCGAATAAGTATAAAACATCAAAGTTGTTAGTAAAGGTGGCATCAAAAGAAACTGTGGATCCAATATCATATGAATATTATATAGGTTTAGCATTAAATAGATTAAGAGTGGATTATAATATAGATTATTTTGCGGTGATGTATGGAAGATTTTTTTGTGGATTGAATCCAAATATTGATGTAAATAAAGATAATTTAGAGTTATGTGATAGTAGATATAATAATAATAAAAAGACACATTTATTGTATGAATTTATAAGAAATATAGAAACAGAAGAAGTTTTAACATTAAGTGATTATATAAAAGAATTAAAAAATATTAATGGGGAAACGGAAAGTTTAGAGAGGGAGATAAATATAATAAATGTGATAATACTAGTATTATATGCATTACAGGAGGCGCAAGATATAATGAATTTTACACATTATGATTTACATGCAAAAAATATATTAGTTGTAAAATTAGCAGAGGAAAGGGAGTATAATATGATATATAAGGGTGAGAATATAAAGATTACGACTAGTGTAGTACCTCATATAATAGATTATGGGAGGTCGCATATTAATCCAGATACAGCAATAAATGAAAATGGTGTTTTCAAAGATTATGAATTAAATGTGGAATTTAGTGATTTTGGTTTGTATCAAAATGGATTATTTAGAAAACATGTATTGGATGTAAACCAATTAGAAAATATAAAAAGGGTTGAGAGGCATTTACATAAATTGGCAAAAAGATATTTATACAAAGATGAATTGATGGAAACAGAAGAAATAGTAGATACAACTGATACTTTAGAATTTAAAAAAAATATACTAAAATTATATTATAATGGTGAATCAGAAATAATTAATAATGAGTTTAAGATTATAAAATGTGATTTTGGTATAGATACAAGACGGAGTCATAAAAAGTATGATTTTTTTAGAATTTGTAGAATTGTTGGTGGTATGATATCAAATTTATCAAAAAAAAAAGAGTTGTATTCACAGAATATATGGAAAAATTTAGGTGATAAATTGGAATTACAATATCCGTTTCATGATGGGTGGTATTATTCATTAGTGTCTGATTACAATCCAAATCCTATGGGTATAATGACAGACGATGATTCATTTAATCGACCTATGGATATTGTGAATTATTTCTATATAAATAAAATTAGAAATGTAGAGATAAAATATGATTTTATGAAAATAGATTATAGTGATATGAATGCTGGGTCATTTAATATGAATGTGAATAATACAAATGTAAATAAAAATTGAAGTATATTTGTTTTTAATAAAAGTTTAAATGAATATTTTATTAAAAAGTGGTTATAAGAATGATGGGTATATATATTGTATTGATCCAAAGATAATGGTTAATAATATAAGTGTTGTAAAAATAGGTAAAATATCAATGAAAATGGAGGAAACGGAAATTGATATAGAAAATAAATTGGCAAGCAGATATGGGACATATTATCCTGATTATGATTTATTATATTTTGAGAGAGTTATAGATTGTCATTTAGCAGAAAAGGAATTGTTTAAATTTTTAACTGATATAAGACATAAGAAGGAAATGTTTTATATGGATATTGAGAAGATAAGATTAGGTTTTGATTTTATAAAAAATAATTATCCTGATATAGATAGTTATATTGTAAGTTTAGAATTAAAAGATTTAAATGTTATTAATAATGAAATAAGGAACATGGAAAAGGAAGAAGAAATTACTTTTTAGATATTTTTAGTTAATTTAATAAAACGTAAATTTTAATTTAAAAATAAAAGAGTTATTAAATTAAATACAAGATGTATTTTTATTATTTGTTTTTAGTGTTATGTACTAGTGTGTTTTCTCAATCATGTCCATTGAGGTGTCCGGCATGTACAAAGTGTGATCCAAAGAAAGGTACGTGTTCATTACCTAGAGATTTTGTATTATGTACACGAAGTGGTGTATCTGGTGTATGTTTTGCAGGGACATGTAATACTGGGTTAACTGTAAGTACTTTACCAGTTCCAAAATGTAATACATATAGATGTCCAGTGAGTGGATCATGTAATTTAATTACAGCTCCAGATGGAAGTGATTGTACACCATTAAATGTTGAGTATGAATCTGTATGTTTAAGTGGTGTGTGTAATAGAGTATGGTTGGGTCTTGGAGAAGAGTTTCCATTAAAGAATATTGGGTGTATTGGAAAGTCAGATGGTACTGTATGTGATACTAATCACAATTTAGTAGATGGTGAGACCTGTCAAGGTGGTGTATGTAAATTTCCTGATGGAACATATTATGGTTATGTTTAATAAAATTATAAAAGAGAATTATAAAAGAGAATTATAAAAGAGAATTATAAAAGAGAATTATAAAAGAGAATTATAAAAGGGAATTATAAAAGGGAATTATAAAAGAGAAGTTATTAATGAAGAAAAGTATCGTTTAAAAGTTATAAAAAAAATATTATAAAATATTAATAATTTTAAAATGAAATTATTATTATTGGTATTATCATTAATTTACTCTATAAATTCTCAAATAACATCGGATTCAAATATTGTAATAAAAGAAGGTGGTACAGTTGTTTTACAGGTTAAGATGCCTAATTGGAAACCGAAAACTGAGGTATATGATGCTAAAAAAGTGGATTGGAATGGTGTGATATCAGGGTGTAGGGCTACTTGTAGATATGATAGAAGATTATGTAATTTTTATGTTAGGGCTGCTGCACATGATTCGTTATCAATTTCGGAGGGTTTTGGTGGGGCAGATGGTTCATTATTTTTGACATTAGATGAGATAAATAGGTTGGAAAATGCGTATGATAGTTGGGCATTTTTGTTATCAAAGAATGCATTAGCATTAGCGAAAAAGTACAATACATCGGTTGCAGATATAATAGCAATATGTGGTGCAGTGGCTACGGAATTTCAAGGAGGGCCAAAGATAATTAAATTAGATGATAAAGAACCGTTTTTGGTTGGTAGATTTGATAATGTGGAGCCAAATCCAGCAAAGGCATTACCTGGATCGAACATAGATATGAATGCATTTGTGAGTTTTTCGAATAAATGGAATTTGACGGTAGAGGAGTTGACGGCATTAATGGGGTCTCATTCATTAGTAGATGAAAGAGGGTGTTTAAGAATGAATGGTACAATGTGTAATCCATTATTGGAACCTTGTACGGACTTGAGGATGTTTAGGTGGTCGAATCAATATTTTAGAGATGTTTGTTCACCGAATATAAGGATAAATGATTCACCAGTTAGAAGTAGTATGCCATTACAAACATTAGAGTTTCATAGATTACAAAGTATGTGTAGATTTACAAGTCAGGAGTTAAGATCAAGGGAGTTAGATATTTTTGAACAGGAAATAGTTCCATTAATGGGTACAGCTAATCCTGATGCATTAGTTATAGATGTAGAGGCTGATATGGAAGATGTATCGTGGTTTAGTAAGGATTTAACACCTAGACAGTGGTGGTATACAGTACATGATGCTTGGATGGGTAGAACGTGTCAAGGAAAGGTTGAACAGACAGAATCAAATGTGAGGATATCTAATGCAATGAAGCAATTTTCTGGGAATTCTGCGGATTGGGACACAGTATATATAAGGGCGTATAAAAAGATGGTATCGACGGGTGCAGAGTGGGCAATACCTGGTGGTTTTAGTATAACAGGAGATGAATGTCCATCAGGTTATGTACCGGCATTAAAGGGATTAGTATTAGATTGTTCATTGTGTGATGAAACTGCTAGAAGAACTGGTACGTATAATTGTTCATTAAATTGTAAATGTCGTACAGGAATGTCAAATAGTGTTAGATTTTACGAGTAAATGATAATAAATGATAATAAATAATTATTTTTTAGTTTAAAAGTAATTATTTTAAAAGTATAAAATGAGTGAAATAAAAGAGTCATATTCATTTGATGATATATTAATAGAGCCGAGATATAGTAATATAAAATCTAGGTCGGATATATCATTAAAGACGAGGTTATCTGATAAAATTACGTTAAATATACCGATAATATCTAGTCCGATGGATACAGTTACAGAGGATTTGATGGCAATAGAGATGGCGATGAGTGGTGGGTTGGGTATAATTCATAGATTTCAGAGTATAGAGAGTCAAGTGAAGATGATAAAGAATGTGAAGAGGCATTTAAGTAATATGATAAGGAATCCTTATACGATAAATTACAAGTGTACATTACAGGAGTTATTAAGTAAATATAATATTAGTGGTATAATGGTTGTTGATGAGAATAAAAAGTTTGTGGGGATAGTATCGAAGAGGGATATAGAAGTACATCAGGTAATAGGTGGGTCGATGGATATATTAGTAAAGGATATGATGACACCATTAGAAAGGGTGAAATATGTAAGGAAGTACGATATAACAGAGATAATGAATATATATAAACAGTATAAGGTGGAGAAGGTTCCGATATTAGGGGATGATAATAGTATAATAGGATTAGTGGTATTAAAGAATTTGTTATATTTTTATAAGAATAAAGATATTGCGTCATTGGATAGTGGTGGTAGATTAGTGGTTGGTGGTGCTGTTGGAATAAATGATTATATGGAGAGGGGTAGAGAATTAGTGAAAGTGGGTGTGGACCTACTATGTATAGATATAGCGAATGGATATAATGAGATGATGTATAATGCAATAATAGAGTTAAAGAAAGAATTTCCTAGTGTGACGATAATGGTAGGAAATGTTTGTACTAGAGATGGGTTTGAGTTTTTATGTAAAGCAGGTGCGGATTGTATTCGTGTGAATATAGGTGGAGGAAGCATTTGTACTACAAGGATTCAAACTGGTATAGGTGTGTGTCAGTTTTCTGCATTGATGGAGTGTAGTAAAGTAGCAAAGGACTACAACGTTACAATGATAAGTGATGGTGGTCATTGTGGTAAAGTAGGAAATAAGTTTAAGGCATTAGCAGTTGGATCAGGGTGTGTTTTATTAGGGAAATCTTTAGCGGGAACAAAAGAGAGTCCTGGAAATATTATATACAAGTCAGGTAAGAGGTTTAAATATTATAGGGGGATGGCGTCGATGTATGCGAATTTATCTAAGCAGGAAAGAACTGGTGGAGATGTAAATAAGAACTTTTATGTAGAAGGTATAGAAGGAGAAGTAGAATATAAGGGTAATGTAATAGATGAGATAAATAGAATTTGTAATGGTATGAGATCAGGGATGAGTTATTTAGGTGTGAGGACTATAAGTGAGTTACATGAAATTGAAGTTGTATTTAATAAGATTACTTCAAGTGGATTAAATGAAACTCTTACACGTTTATAATATTCGTTAATAAAAAAATGAAAAAATATTTATGTAAAATATAAATAAAAATAAATATAAATAAAAATGAAGTTAAGTAATGTTTTATATTTGTTAACAAGTATAACTATAATAAATGCTCAAGATGACAATCCATCTGGTCATGAATTAGATGATTATACATCAACGACAACGTCAATGTCAATGTCAACGTCAACGTCAATGTCAACGTCAATGTCAACGTCAACGACAATGTCAACGTCAACATCAACGTCAACGACAACATTTGACAGTGTATCTAGTGGAAATGAAAATATAGTTAATATTGGATTATTATGTGCTGTTTTAATGTTATAAGTATTTTTATTTTAATTTAAACACAATTTCGCGTTTTATTTTTTATTGTTAAATATTAATAATGGAATATTTAGCAAATTTATATTTTAATCAGCCGATCATTATTTTGGATACATCTGCATCAGTTGGTTTAACAACTGGTTCATTAATAAGTTATGGTGGTGCATCGATAAGTGGTAATACGTATATAGGAGGAGCTACAGTTTTGCAGGGTGGTTTAACAGCGAGTTCATTAAATGTAACAGGGAATTTATTTGTTGGAGGTCCTGTTATGAAAATTCCAACTGGAAATATAGCATCTAGACCATTATCTCCAGCTGCTGGTAATATACGTTATAATACGGAAACGCAGCAATTTGAGGGATATGGGCCAGGATCAGCTTGGGGGTCATTAGGAGGTGTTATAGATATAGCTCAAACAACAAAAATATTGGCATCAGAGACTCCTAGTACAACAGATGGGAATTTATATTTTTATACAGTGAATGGTGAAAGAATGCGTATAAATAGTGCTGGTAATATTGGTATAGGGACAAGTGCTCCTTCGTATTTATTAGATGTAAATGGTAGTGCTGGGTTTTCTACAAGTGTAACAACAGGTGCATTATATTCTACGAATTTGACATCTACAAATGTTGTGGCAACAAATCTTACAGCAAGTACATTAAGTTTAACTAATGCAGCAGTTACTAATGCAACTATAACTAATTTATTAAATACTAATATAAGTTCATCTCAAGCTATTATTACTAATGTGGTATCTACTAACGAAACAAATAGTAATTTCTTAAATACAAATATGACTTCGAGTAATGCAGTTGTGTCGCATTTATTGAATACAAACGTTAGTTCGACTAATGCAATTATAACAAACGTAGTATCAACTAACGAAACTAATAGTAATTTATTAAATACAAATATGACTTCAACTAATGCAATTATTTCAAATGCAACTGTAACTAATGGAACGACATCACATTTAGTATCATCAAATATTACATCTTCTACTTTGGTTGTTAATACAAGTCTTACTACGGCGAATGTTTATGCTCCACTTGCAACTATTTCTAATATGGTATCTACAGCTACAAGTACTGGTTCTATAAATGCAACTGGTATGACTATTGGACATATTGTTCCAACTACGACCCTTACATATGATTTGGGTAGTTCTTCGCTTAAATGGAGGGATATTTATTTATCTAATTCTACTATTAAATTTGCAGATGGAACACATGTATCTGCGTCTAATGGTAATTTAATAGTTACTGATACTAATACTAATAAAAATGTTATTTTAGGTAGTGATTTAGTATCATCTGGTAATCTATTTGCAACTAATGCAACTATATCTAATGTAGCAGTTACTAATATGACTGTTGGTACAATTAATGCAAGTTTTGGAAATTATGCAACTGTTACTTCATCTCTTGTTGCATCAACAACTATATCTGCAGGATCAGTGTATCTTTCTGGGGATATTAATGTTGCTGGTACTCTTACTGTTGTGAATATTACAGCAACTAATTTAGTTGATACAAATGTTTCTGCTGGAGTTGTATTGGCTAGTACCGTATTCTCTGCAGTTGGAAACAGCAATACCATTGGTTCTATTTACACAACTGGTGGAAGTGTTGGTATTGGATCAACTGCTCCAACTGCAACATTAGATGTTAATGGAACTGCAGTATTTAGTACAAGTGTTTCAAGTGGTGCATTATATTCTACGAATTTGACATCTACAAATATTGTGGCAACAAATTTTACTGCTAGTACTTTAAGTTTAACGAATGCAGGTGTTACAAATGCAACTATAACAAATTTATTAAATACTAACATTAGTTCATCTCAAGGTATTATTACACATCTTGCAACAACAAATGAAACGAATAGCAATTTATTGAATACGAATATGACTTCAACGAATGCAGTTGTATCTCATTTACTGAATACAAACATTACTTCGACAAATGCAATTATAACAAACGTAGTATCAACTAATGAAACTAATAGTAATTTATTGAATACAAATATGACTTCAACGAATGCAGTTGTATCTCATTTAGTAAATACAAACATTACTTCAACAAATGCAATTATTACCAATATCTCTTCCACTAATGAAACTAATAGTAATTTATTGAATACAAATATGACATCAACAAATGCAGTTGTATCACATTTACTGAATACAAATATTACTTCAACAAATGCAATTATTACTAATGTGGTATCTACAAATGAAACTAATAGTAATTTCTTGAATACAAATATGACTTCATCTAATGCAGTTGTATCGCATTTATTAAATACTAATATTACTTCGACCAATGCAATTATTACAAATGTAGTGTCAACAAATGAAACTAATAGTAATTTATTAAACACTAATATTACTTCGACAAATGCAATTATTACAAACGTAGTGTCAATAAATAGTTCAATTGGTACAATAACAATTACAGGAACTGATAATTCAAGTAGTGTAACGGAAGGTGGTGTTTTAGTGGTTGCTGGTGGTGCTCGTATAGCAAAGAACTTGTTTATTGGGGGACCTGCTTTCCAGATTCCTAAAGGAGATACAGCATCACGACCAGCTGGACCTCAACAGGGTTATGTTCGTTATAACACTGAATATTCACAATTTGAAGGATTTGGTGCTGGTAGTGCGTGGGGTTCATTAGGTGGTGTATCGGATATTGCTCAGACGACGAAGATTTTAGCGTCAGCAAGTCCGGGTGTTACAGATGGGAACTTGTATTTCTATAATGTAGGTATTGAGAATATGAGATTAAACAGTGCAGGAAATCTTGGTATTGGTACAACTTCTCCAGGATATAAATTAGATGTTATTGGAACATTAGGTGCAAGTATTGGTATTACTACTGGATCATTAAATGTTACAGGTGGAGCAATAATAAATACAGTGGATGTGACACCAAATTTGGGAGATATATCTAAGGAAAGATCATTTTCATTGGCAAATGGGTCATCTGGAGTGGTAAGTGGATTTGCATTTAATGGAAGTATAGTGAGAGGTTTCCAAGGAATAGCAACAGTTCAAGTAGTTTGTTCTGATGGTGCTGATTTGTATGCAAACTTTGATTTAAGAGGAGTACAATTAAAGAATTCAATGTGGGTAATGTCGAGTGTATTTGTGGGTGATCAGACTGGAGTAGATTTTACGATGAATACATCTGGTCAGGTTTTATATACAAGTACATCAGTTGGAAATTATACATCAAGTAATGTGAAGTTTAGAGCATTAACTACCAATGTATAAAGTAAATTAAAATAAATATTTTATAATAATTATAATAATAAAATATTTATAAAAAGTTAGATAGAATAACAACCTTTGTTGTTTATTTTTACTTTAGTAAAATAAACAACGAAATTTATTAGTTGTTATTCTATAATAAGAGAAAAGAAAAAAAAGGGATTTTGCGTAGATTTTGACAAGAATAATAAATTAAGAATAAAAAATTGAAAAGTATATGAATTGTAAAATTATAAATGGGGTGTGATTGGTATAGTATAGATAGTATTAGTGCTTGTGGTATAATAATAGACGATAATGAATTAATGATTGAAATAAAGCAAAAAATAAGTGATAATATGGAATATGAGATGATGTTATTTAGACAATCGGAAGGAACTCGATGTTTTGTTTATAAAAAAGAAACTGAAACATTTATTTCTACAGGAGTTCCTGGACCATATGAGATAAATTATGATGATAATGCTACTAAAGTTGTAGTTAATGAAAAAATGACAAATTTATTAAAAAACGAGATAAAAAATATGGAAGAATTTTTAAAAATAAAAGAATGTAAGTATTTGAGTATTTTAACAACATTTAGTATGGGAAAGGGGTTTTCTAGTATACAAGAATACAATGATTATTATGGATATGAATAGTATGACGCACACGACTTCGTCGTGGCTCTGTGCGCGAGATTTGATAAGAAATTACGAAATAAAACCATAAAAATAATAATTTGTGTAAATATTAAATAAGATAGTTTAATAAATATTTATGAAAAATAAAATATTTATATATTGTAAAATGGAAACAATATTAATTATTGTTATTTTATTAATATGTTGTTGTTGTTCATCTAGTTTAGGTGGTTTATTTTACAAACCAAAATTTAACAGAATAGGTGGTGGGATGAATTCAAATGAAAATATAGGAGATATTAAAAAATTAGAATGTTCTGATGATGCATTTATTACAAAAGTATATGGTGCATATGAAGATGATAATATTAATTATTTTGGTATAAAATGTAGTGATGATAAGTCGCCAGATCCGATTGGTATAAATAAGGGATCTCCATTTAGCAGTGATTCAAAAGATGGTTTTAATAAAATAGATTTTAAGGGACATAATAGTCTTGAATATGTGAAAATATATCCTATAACTGGTACAGAAAAGGAATTTGGGAAATTTAAAGCTGAATTGTGGGAGAAAGGTGAGAAAGGACCTATTCTTATACCGTATTTTGAAAATAGTTTTATGTGTAGAAAGAATGAGAAATTGTTGAGTACAAATTTATTTTTAAATAAAACAGATAATACTAAACTAGGTGGAGGAAATGATTGGAGTTGTGGTACAGATCAATCATTATTTGAAGCTTATTTTAAGTAATTTTTATATAAAAAATGACACACACGACTTCGTCGTGGCTCTGTGCGGCGGGAATGTTAAAATACAGATAAATTGAGACCATAAATATGTATAAAAAAGTAATATTATGTAATATAAATATTTAAGAAAATACAATTGCAGATTTTGTTTAAAATATATTAAAATTACATAAAAAATTATGTTTTTTAAGCAAAAATATAAAAATTTTATTGAAAATAACACCATAATTGCGATAAAATATCTAAAATAATATTTTATATAAAATATTAAGCCCGAATCCTTTTCAAATCTTTTCAAATCTATTTAATTTTATTGTATCATATATCCTGACGAAATATAATACAAAATTAATACAAAATATAAAAATCTAACCATAAAAA
>Ga0102865_1000436_pt1 | contig 11309 bp, 7 predicted proteins | sample Colrivmet1449C02_FD_78440 | JGI IMG/M metagenome (GOLD analysis project Ga0102865, IMG submission 78440) | Estuarine microbial communities from the Columbia River estuary - metaG 1449C-02 | ecosystem: Environmental > Aquatic > Marine > Intertidal zone > Estuary | place: USA: Columbia River...
CTTTTGATGTAAACTTACTAAATGAAAAACGAACAGCAGATCTTTCTCCAGGATGCTTTATCCCATTTAATACATGACTTTCGTTTACAGCGCCACTGTTACAAGCAGAACCACCACTAGCGCAAATACCATTCATATCCAATTGAAAAAGTAACGTTGAGGCATTATCCGTAGGAGGCAAGGATACATTTAGAACGGTATATAATCCTCCATCTTGACTAGTGTCGCCATTAAAACACACACCAGGTATTTGAGTAAGAAGTTCTTCCATAAAATACGCTTTGAGGCGGTAAACGGTTTCTATCTTTACGTCAATATTCCTATAAGCAACTTCAAGTGCTTTGGCTAATCCAGCGATACCGGTCACATTTTCTGTACCAGCGCGCATAGAGCTCTCTTGTCCGCCGCCGGTTACGATGGGGCGTATTCTTAACGATTTGTTCTTGTATAGAAACCCAACTCCTTTAGGTCCATGAAACTTATGGGCAGAGCATGCAAGAAAGTCGATGTCCAATTCTTGTAAATCAATCGTATAATGACCGATGGTCTGCACCGTATCTGTATGAAAATAACAGTGGTTAGCGCGTGCTATTTTGCTAATTGCAGGCACGTCATTTAATGTTCCTAGCTCATTGTTGGCGTGCATAAGAGAAATTAAGCTGTTGGGGTAAAGAGACGCAAGTTTTTGTAAGTCATCCAAATCTGCGCGTCCATATTGGTCCAGCTTTACAAAGTGAAGCTCTACTTTTCCTTTGTTTTTTAATTCCTTAGCGGTGTCTATTACTGCTTTGTGTTCTATCTCACTGGTTATGATGTGCTTTACATCTAAATCATTTACAGCACATCGCAAAGCCATATTATCGGCTTCGGTACCACTTCCTGTAAATATTAATTCATTGCTGGCGCAGTTAAGCAATTTAGCAATGTCCTTACGAGCCATTTCTACTACTGCTCTCGCTTTTCTGCCTTGAGAATGTATTGCAGAAGCGTTGCCATAACATTCTTGCATTACTTGGGTCATTTTCTCAATGACTTGTACATCCATAGGAGTGGTAGCAGCGTTATCTAAATATACTTGCATCTTAATTTTGCTGGTGCAAAGTAAACGAATAAATGGAAGAGACTATAATGGAGCTATACAAGTTTTAAATTTCGATAACTCAAAAAATTAGGGTTCACTTAATTTAAGTAATGTATATAGGCTCATGAGCAAACATTCACTACCTTTGGAAAACACAAAAAAACATACATATGAAATTAAATAAATCAATTTTGAGCCTAGTTGTCTTGGGCACTTTAATACTAAGTTCTTGTTCAAAAGCAAGGTATGGATCTCTAACAAGAAGCACCAAGGTCAAACACATCGTACACTCGCCTGTAAAGGATGTACACCTAAAACAACAGGTTGAGAATTCAAAGACACAAAATGTAGTTATAAACGACTTAAATTTAACGGAACCAAGTGGGCAAGCTTTCGTCGAAAAGGGCTCAACGATTAATTTGCCACAGACTAAAGTAAATGAATCTAGGTTGTTGGCCAAAAACGCAGATGCTGAATTAAAGGTAGTTCCAGCAAAACATAAAGCGGGTTTGCCTAAAGCATTACGTAGCCAGAAGCCATTAAATCAGTTGAAAAAGATGAACGATCACTTTGCCAAAAAAATAGAATCTCAACAAATGAGTAAAGGCAGTGACGTAGGAAATGTACTTTATATCCTAGCGATTATTTTGTTGGTGTTACTGATTTTAGCGCTGTTTTCTAAATTTGGTGGATTGCTAGTAAGCTTAGTGGGTTTAGCTTTATTGGTGTTACTTATATACATAGTTATACAAATGATATAGTCCACCAAATAATTGCTCAAAAAAAATGCTGACACTTTAAAATGTCAGCATTTTTTTTTAAGTAGTGTGTGTCGATTATCTCGCTCTTTCTACATACTCACCCGTACGTGTATCTACTTTTATTTTTTCTCCGGTATTTACGAATAACGGAACACTTACGATTGCGCCAGTTTCCAGAGTCGCAGGCTTGAGTGGGTTATTTGCCGTATCTCCTTTTAATCCAGGTTCTGAGTAGGTGATTTCTAATACAACATGATTTGGAGCATCTGCCATAATGGGGTTACCTTCATCAAAATATACGCCCAGCATCATTTCTTCTTTTAGAAATTTCATTTGATCTCCCATCATAGATTCAGGAATAGTAACTTGCTCGAATGATTCCATGTTCATAAGAACTAAGTTCGTTCCTTCTTTGTATAGGTATTGCATTTCAATTAAATCAACACGCACGTCATCGATGTTTTCACCGCTTCTGTATCTGTTTTCTATCGATTTTCCAGTAATTGCATTTTTCATTTTTACCTGATAAAAAGCTCCACCCTTGCCAGGCATGGTGTGCTGGTAATCTACTACTTGGCATAATTGACCGTTGTAGCGTAAAAACATTCCTCTTGATAAATCTTGTGTTGTTGCCATTAGGGCGCAAATATATTGTTTATACAGTTAACTAAAAATGTTCATATGTTGTGTCTTTCATCAACGGCTTATTCAACTACATTTGCTTTGCATTTAGTCAAGGGAAGCGAGGCGTAACTCCTCCACTGTACCCGCAGCTGTAATGTTCCGCATTAAAGATTGGTAAATCTAAAAACCACTGTTCACACAAAAGAATGGGAAGGAAGCCAATCCAGGAACGAAGTCAGAAGACCTACTAAAAGCAATATACTCAATGGCTTTCGGGAAGAAAAGCAATAAGAGCCAGCAGTTTTGTATACTGACTTTTATATGTATTCCATAGTTGTTGATTTTTTTTAAAAAAGAAAAAATCAAAAAATGCGCACAGCACTTGCTGTCATATCGTTAACGGTCTCAAGCACACTCTGCGTTGCTCAGGTTGCTTTGGATAGTCTAAAAACAGAGCAATTGGACTCCGTAAGTGTGAGTACGCTTGCCTTGCGAATATCTCCTGAATATACCAGCGCTCTCCTTTTTGCACAAATCTCCAAATCAAACCCAAGTCAAAATATGGGTCAAATGCTGCAACGAAATGCCGGTATTTACATAAGAAGTAATGGTTCTTCTGGCCTTAATACATTGTCCTACAAAGGATTAGGTAGCATGCAAAGTCCGCTGGTTATCAATGGAGCAAATATGCAAAGTAGCATGAACGGTATTATGGATTTGAGTTTGATTGATGCTATTCACTTTGATCAAGTATCCATCGGTGATAGTGATTACGATCAAAATGGTGCACAAAATATGGGGAGTGCCCTAGCACTCAAAACCAATTCTTCTTTACCCCAACTAAAAGTTACCGCAGAAGTTAGTAGTCAACAAGACAAAATTTTATCTGCGCTATATGCCAATAATACCAAACAATGGGAATACCGTGTTTCGGCTTTGGCTGCGGAGTCTCCCAACAGAGTTAACTTAGATCATTACGGTATAGATAGCTTTCAAGCGAATACAGACTATAAAAAAATAAGTTTGATGCAGTCGGTATCGCTCCATCTTAACCAAAAAGGTAGTTGGGAGAATACTATTTATCTTCAGGCATCTGACAGGGCTATGCCGCCGCGCATTGGAGAAGTTAACTTTAGTCGTCAAGAAGATTTAAATCTAATGATGACCAATGGTTTTAGCCAGAATCTAGCCAAAAAATGGGAGGTAATCGTGCATAATCAACTATGGAAAGAGCAGATTAACTACCATGACGATAAACGAAAGGAATCATACCTTAGCGATGTTATAAATATCAATACTACGGCTTCAGGTATTAAAAAATGGGGTGACAAAACGGTACTTAAGCTGGTGCTCGGAAATGAAAATGCCTATTACACTTCGGCGGTGATCACGAATAATGCGCAATGGAATAGGTTACGACTGGCAAGTGTATTCTCTAAACAACTTAAGAAAATATCGCTATCAGCTCATCAGCAAGTATTGAACAATGCCCAAAAAATATACTACACCGGAGGTTTGAGCGGTAAGTTTAAGGCTTCAGAGGCCCGGCAAATCGGGTTTAGTCTGAATAAAGTAGTTAGACTCCCCACTCTGAACGAGCTGTTTTGGTATCAACCGGGCTATGCCTTAGGTAATCCTGATTTAAAACCAGAGAAAGGATACAAAGCAGATTTGGAGTTACGATTTAATCCTTATGCACTAAGCATTAAATTAAATCCATTTTTGGGGGTTTTTCAAAACTGGATAAACTGGAGTGGTTATCCTGAAATTAAACCTGAAAATATTCAATCGGTCATAAGCAGGGGATTCGTTTTAAACGTAACGTATCGCAAGGTAATACATCGCAGTACCTTTGCCTTAATGTCTAACGTGAATTGGACCAAGGCAACATATTACTTTAATAATAAGACTGACGCAAGACACGGTATGCAAATACTATTTACGCCTCAGCTTACATCTAACCTAATGTTGAGTTTCCAGCGATCTAACTTCGGATTACACATCAATGAGCAATTTGTAAGTGCTACTTTCTACACAAGCGATAATTCGGCAAGTCTTGATCCCTATTTCTTGACAGAAGCAGGTGGATATTACCAATTGCACCAGTGGAGAATAGGATTGCTCACCTCCAATATGCTCAATACGCCGTATTACACGCAGCCAAGAACGCCGTTGCCAGGTAGAACGCTTAAAATAAACATCAATTATACAATACCCCTAAAATCATGGAAAGAAAAATATTAGCCTTACTTGCACTTATTGCAACCTCGTTCACTTTTGCGCAGTTTCCCCATACGCGTGTGTATTCTACGTTTGATAATTTGCCTTTAACCCAGTCAGATACCTTTAATAATGGTGCCGACAGAAGTGGTGGCTTTACCCATTATGGTCGTTTTTTTAATAATGAATATGATACGACTTGGGCCAGCTGGAGTGGTTGGGCGTTGAGTAATAGAATAGATGCTACCACTGCCGGTTATGAAAATCAATTTAGCGCGATTCCAGGTCATGGCGTTAGTTATACCTCTAATTATATGATATCTACTGGAAACGGAGCCTACATCAAATTAGACTCTGCGGGGGAGATTTCTGGAGCTTATTTCACCAATACTACCTATGCCTATTACGATATGAAAAATGGTAGTGGCTTTAGTAAGCAATTTGGAGGAGTTTCAGGCAACGACGCAGACTACTTTAAACTCATTATTAAAGGCTTTTTGTCTGGAAGTGAAGTGAGTTCGGTTGATTTTTACCTTGCAGATTTTAGAAATGCAGATAATTCAAAAGATTATATAATTGATGATTGGACGTATGTTGATTTTAATAATGATGGCCTCAACGACGTTTTAGTAGACAGTATATCGTTTAGTTATGAGAGTTCTGATGTAGGTCAATTTGGTATGAACACGCCAGCTTATTTTGGTATGGATGATTTTAATAGTATTTCAGATTTTTATGCGGATGGTATAGATTTTCCGACACTGCCTGAGGATACGTATGATAATGGCGCAGACGGTGCCGGAGGATTTAAGGTAAGTCATTTGTTCTATCCTAATACCTATAATGCCGATTGGCAATCGTGGGAAGGTTGGAGTATAAGTACCCAATATAACGATACTACTGTAGGATATGAAAATCAATATTCATCTGTAACGCCGATAATGTATTCTACAGGGAATTGGATAAACCATAATTTCCATTTTGTGAATAGTGGGATTACTAATGAAATAAGAACGCCTTACAAACTTAATGGGTTTGAAGAAAATATTTATGGTCTTACAAGAATACCCACCGCAGTTCAGTTTGGAATTACCAATGCTACCTATGCTTATTTGGATATGTTAAACGGAAGTTCCTTCAGTAAAAAGTTTGGAGGTTTGGATGGCAATGATCCTGATTATTTTAGGCTTTTAATCAATAGCGTAAATAACAAAAATGAAGTGGTGTTTCAGGATACCGTTTATCTAGCAGATTTCAGATTTTCGGATAACACTAAGGACTTTATTTTAAAAGAGTGGGAATATGCAGAAATTAGACCGTGTGATAAGATTACGTTTGAATTACAATCAAGCGACGTTGGTTTCTTTGGTATGAATACGCCAGCATATTTCTGTATGCAACTATGGCAACACATTGTTGGAATAGAAAATAGGGAGGAAAAAGCGAACGTCCAACTTTACCCTAATCCAGTGTTGAGTGACATGAGCATAATGGCGGACGATAGAATAGAAACTGTTGCCGTTTTTAGCTTGGATGGAAAACAATTAGATCTAGCAAGTAGTCAAATCTCTACTAAACGTGTTGATATAAATACCCAAAACCTTGTTCCTGGTATTTACGTTGTGCGCGTGCAAACAGAAAAAGGAATAACCACTAAGAAATTTATAAAACAATGAGAATCATTGCACTAGCATTTCTATTCTCTGGTACATTGGGTTTTGCGCAATTTGATCCTGCTGGAGGTGAGGCCGGTAGTAGGTCTGTGCACAAAGATGCCAATAGCATTGTTGCTTGGGCAAGTGGAGCTGTGCTACAACTCGGTTATCTTCAAGTAAATGACACCGCGCTGGGCAAACCAACGGTAGGTGATGTATCAAGTGCGTTGGGTCCTTTTAATGGAGATATAGTAAGCTTGGGTGATGGCGGTGTGATTACACTTTCGTTTGATAATCCGATACTAAATAATGAAGGATTTGATTTTGCTGTTTTTGAAAATGGTTTTAAAGTAGGTTTGAGTTACTACTTGGAGTTAGCCCATGTTGAAGTGAGCGAAGACGGCGTAAATTTTATTCGTTTTCCTAGTGAGAGCCTTACTGATACAGGTTTCCAAACCGATAATTTCGGCTATATAGAACCCGAAAAAATCTATAACCTAGCTGGCAAGCATCAAGCGCCTTATGGCACCTTATTCGATTTGCAAGAAGTCGGATTAAACCAAATAAATTATGTAAGACTGATAGATGTAATAGGCAGTGTAAACGATAGTTTTGGCACGCGAGATAGTAAAGGCAGACTGATAAACGATCCGTTTCCTTCCCCGTTTCCAAGCTGTGGATTTGATTTGGATGCCGTAGCAGTGGTCAACGGAACGCTATTAAAACGAGAAGAACTGACGCTAAATCAAGTTAAGATATATCCCAGTTTAGCCTACTGCAATGAATCTATAAAAATAGAAAATTTAGAAGGTTTTACAGCCTATGTTTACAATGAACAAGGTGATTTGATAAACGAAACGCAATCATCTGAAGTATCGTTTGCCCAAGCAGGTCTGTATCTTATACAGGTAAAGGTAGGACAGAAAACATTCACCCAAAAGGTAGTGGTTAGGTAAGATATGATCGCACAACTAATCGTTAAAAATTGCCTTAAAGTACTATTAATATCCGGGATAGCGTGGTTGCCAAGCTGTAAAGATAAAACGCCAGATCCTGTTCTTATTATTAGAGATACTACTGCCAATAGCCGAGAAGTACTCATTGCAAATCAAGGAAATTTTGGTTGGGGGGAAGGAACGCTTTCATTGTATGAAGCATATAGCAAAACGGTACAAAACGATATCTATAAAAGCATTAACAAAGAGTCACTAGGGAACGTATTCCAGTCTGTGAGTCGTGTTGGTGAAAATTACTATTTTGTTATCAATAATTCTGGGAAAATAGTGGTTACAGACATCAACTTTACCAAAAAAGTGGAGATAAACGGGCTTAACTCTCCCAGGTATTTGTACGAAGTGCAGCCAGGTAAAGCCTACGTTACGGATCTATACGCCAAGGCGATAGCTATTGTGAATTTAACCACGAATACCATTACGGGTAGTATTCCTACGGGTACGTTTACAGACAAAGGGGTTCTTCGGGATGGCATTTTTTGGTGTACAGCTCCAGATGCAGACAAGATTTATGGTATAAATGTGCTCACAGATGCCTTGGTGGATAGTTTTTCTACGGGTGTAAACCCAGATGGAATCGTAGTTGACAAGAATAATTACATTAGAATACTGTGCAAAGGAGGAGGAGCAATCAATGAATTTCCTATACTAATGTCATTTACGGAGGCTAATGGACAAAAATATCCGGTAGGTTATACATTAAGTCCAATTCCCACAGGTTTGGTTTATAACTCAAATCTAGATATACTTTATTTTTGCACCGAAAAAGGTATTTGGAGAGGTACAGGTGATGTGCAAACAGGCACTGCTCAATTATGGATAGAAGCCAAGGGAGCAATCTTTTATGCGATAGGTATTGATCCTAAAAACGGGGATATTTATGTGTCAGATGTAAAAGATTTTGTTTCGAAAAGTACCGTTAAACGGTATTCATCCGATGGTATTCTTTTGGACGAGTTTATCGTTGGAATTATCGCAGGCGATTTCTTTTTTCCGTAGGTTTATCTCGGTACGATTATCTTCGCAGCTGTGTTAAAGTTTAAAGACATTTTTAAATTAGCCCGTCCTTACCGATTACAACTGCAACTTTTCTTTGGTTTCAATGTATTTGCGGCTCTTTTTAATGTAGTGAGCATTGGTGTTATTATCCCTTTCTTAAAGGTTATTTTTAAGGAGAATATTAATGACCTTACACCGGTAGAACTTACGTCCAACACAGAAACATGGCTTGCCTATTTTGATTACCAAACCAGTGTAAAAATTGCAGAATGGGGGCAGTCTCAAACGCTTATTTACTTTTCAATAGGGTTGGTATTGGCTTTTTTGCTCAAGAATTTATTTGTCTATCTTTCGTTTTACAACCTCGCCTTTATTCGAAGTGCGGTGGTTCGCGATATTAGAGAACGGCTTTATAACCACATACTTAGATTACCCATCGGTTATTTTAACAAAGAAAAAAGAGGCGACACACTTTCGCGTTTTACCAATGATGTAAAAGAAGTAGAATGGAGTTTATTAGGCGTTATTGAGCTTTATTTTAAACATCCGATAGCGATTCTTATACCGCTTGTTACCATGTTTATTATGAGTTATCAGCTTACCCTTTTTGTGCTTATTGTATTGCCTGTAAGTGGCTATTTGATTAGCAGAATTGGTAAAAAGCTCAAAGCAGCTGCACAGGCAGGACAAGAAAAACTGGCCGATGTACTCTCGCATTTAGAAGAAAGCTTACACGGCATTAAAATCATCAAAGCCTTTGGTGCTATCAAAGAAAAAGAGAGCGGGTTTAAAAAACAAAATGACGATCACTTTCGCTTGATGGTAAAGGTAAACAGAAAAGAATTGTTGGCGTCTCCCTTAAGTGAGTTTATGAGCAGTATTGTAATTGCGAGTTTATTGATATACACCGGAACGCTTATCTTAAATAAGGATTCAGCTCTTACAGGCTCGTTTCTAATTGCCTATATTGCCATTTTTAGTCAACTTATTCCTCCCGCTAAAGGGGTTACAGAAGCTTTTTTTAGACTCAAAAAAGGAGCAGCTTCTTTGGATAGAATCAATGACGTGTTGATGGCTGAAACCGAAAAAGATACCAACGGTGTACCTGCTCCCTTATTTTCAAATGAGATAAAGCTTAGTAACGTAAATTTCGGGTATGGTGACGGTCCTTTGGTGCTTAAAGATATCAATCTTACCATTAAAAAAGGGGAGAGGGTAGCCTTGGTGGGTTCAAGTGGCGGAGGTAAATCTACCTTAGCCGATTTAATTCCAAGGTTTCATGAGCTCAAAAGTGGTTCAATTACCATCGATGGGCAAGATATTGCGGCAATGGACCTAAAATCATTGCGCAAGATGATGGGCATAGTAACACAAGATGCCATTCTTTTTAACGACACAGCGGCCAATAATATCAAAATGGGCGATCCGTATATAAGCGGTGATCAATTAATGAATGCAGCTAAAGTAGCCAATGCACATCAATTTATCCGTGAAATGCCCGATAGTTATAACACCAACTTGGGCGAAAAAGGCAGTAACTTGAGCGGTGGCCAACGTCAGCGAATGAGTATAGCGCGTGCCGTGGTTTCTGAACCTCCTATTTTGATCTTGGATGAAGCAACCAGTGCCCTAGACACCGAAAGTGAGAAAATGGTTCAAGAAGCATTAGAACAAGTGATGCAAAATCGCACAAGCATTGTGATAGCGCACAGGCTTAGTACCATACAAAGTGCAAATAAAATAGTGGTCCTAGACAAAGGTCAAATCACTGAACAAGGTACACATGCAGAACTAATGGCAAGAGGTGGTATTTATAAAAAATTGGTGGATTTGCAGACGTTTGATTGATGTTTGCTAATGCCTTTTTAGTAATATGCCTTTTGTGTAACACGTAATTATTTAACACAATTGTATGAACACGCCTCAGAGGCGTGTTCATACAATGAGGCATGTTCCTACAATGGCGCAAAATCATTTTTATTAGAGGTTTAGAATAAATTCAATTACTCATTGCAATTGAAAATTGACATTGCTATTTAAAATCATAAATTTGCCCCAATAATAAAAACCAATTATGAGTCACAACATCAAACCAGGAGTTGCCACAGGAGACGAGGTACAAGCCATCTTTCAACACGCTAAAGCAAATAATTACGCATTGCCAGCCGTGAACGTAACGAGCAGCAGTACCGTAAATGCCGTAATGGAAACCGCCGCAAAATTAAATGCACCGGTTATCATTCAGTTTAGCAATGGTGGAGCTCAGTTTTTTGCAGGTAAAGGTTTGAGTAACGCCAATGAGCAATCTGCTATATTAGGTGGTATATCTGGCGCTAAACACATTCATGAGTTGGCAAAAGCATACGGAGCAACGGTTATTTTACATACCGACCATGCCGCTAAAAAACTACTTCCTTGGATTGATGGTTTACTTGATGCAAGTGAGAAACATTTTGCGGAAACAGGTAAACCTTTGTACAGTTCTCACATGATTGACTTATCTGAAGAGTCTATAGAAGAAAACATTGAAATCTGTAAAACATACCTTGAGCGCATGAGCAAAATGGGAATGACGTTGGAGATTGAGCTTGGAATAACAGGCGGTGAAGAAGACGGCGTAGATAATAGCGATGTAGACAGCAGTAAATTATATACACAACCAAGTGAGGTTGCATTTGCCTATGAGGAACTCATGAAAGTTAGTCCACGATTTACCATAGCTGCTGCATTTGGCAATGTACACGGGGTGTATAAGCCTGGTAATGTTAAGTTAACTCCTATTATCTTAAAAAATTCTCAAGATTATGTACAAGAGAAATTTAGTACAGGTCCTAATCCAGTTGATTTTGTTTTTCACGGTGGGTCTGGCTCAACAGTAGAAGAAATAAGAGAAGGAATTTCATATGGAGTGATCAAAATGAACATTGATACGGATTTGCAATTTGCATTTACCGAA
>Ga0102865_1000437_pt1 | contig 11302 bp, 20 predicted proteins | sample Colrivmet1449C02_FD_78440 | JGI IMG/M metagenome (GOLD analysis project Ga0102865, IMG submission 78440) | Estuarine microbial communities from the Columbia River estuary - metaG 1449C-02 | ecosystem: Environmental > Aquatic > Marine > Intertidal zone > Estuary | place: USA: Columbia River...
CATTGCCTACCGTGGCTACGCTGCCGCGTTCATGGCAGACGCTACCAAGTTCTGCAAACTCGTTTAATCGGAAAAGAGGCCAGTTATGGCCGCTTACACGGTCACACATAAACAGTTACTTAGCGATTATGCGGTGCTGCAAACACTTACGCCTAATGATTTAGTCGTAGGTGGAACCTTTACGGTTGGTTCAGTTGCAGCGCCGTTTAATGGCACGTTCACGGTTTACGATCTACCCGAGTATTTGTTTATCGGGTTAGACGATGAGGGCGACCTACTCTTTAACTACGAAATACCGCTACCTAATCAGGTGCTTTACAAGTGCACCGGTACAGACGTACAGCGCACAGCCTCAACAGGCAGCATTACATTTACGCAAACCTGTACGTGGATTACCGCTGCACAAATTGAGGACTGGTTAGGCATCGGTACAGCATCGGCGCTTGACACCGCGTTTCTTACGCAGTGCGCGTCAGCTGCCAACAGCCTTGCGTTTACGCGACGCCAAGAGGCTGGTTACATTGACAGCCTTACTACGTCACCTAACGGGCAGGTCACCCTCGGCGCCATTTCCCTTGGCGGTTTCTTTTATCGCCAACGGGGAGCCATAACGGATTTTGCCACGTTTGATGGCATGTCTGCCGGTGCCTCGGTAGGTCTAAGCCCGGCAATTAAAATGCTGTTGGGTATCCCTAAACCAGCGGTGGCATAATGCCCGTTGCCTACACCGATCTATTTAATGAGGCGCTAGACGATCTCGCTGCCACGCTAACCACGGTCACTGGTTTGCAAGTGGTAACAGACCCCCGAAACCTTGTACCGCCATGCGCGTTTATAGACGCCCCCACGTTTAGCGTGTATGGCGGCGGGGGAAACATTGTCCAAATGACCTACACGGTACGCATTATTACCCTTGGCCCGGGCAACCTTGACGCGCAACGCAACCTAATGCACCTAGCCAGTTTGGTGCTAGGCAAAAACGTGGCAGTAACCAGCGGGCGCCCAACTATTGCAATCATCGGCGGGGCCGAAATGCCAGCGTATGATTTAACAATAGAGATGCAAGCCCAAACCAGTTAGGACTAAACCCATGGCATACATAATCATTAGCCCCCGCGTAGGTGTACCCGGTGCCGAGTTTGACGCCGAGGGCGCAGCTGCCAACGGCATTAACGTTGCCGCGCTAGTCGAGGGCGGGTTTATAGAACAATCCACAAACGAAACCACAAAACCTGCTAAAACTAATAGCAAGAACTCAGCAAAGGACTAAAACAAAATGGCGACTTCCACTTACCTCAGCAATCCAAACGTGACCGTTTCCGCAATTTCATTGCAAGACCAATGTCAGGGCTTGGTGTTTACGAGGACTATCGAGGCATTAGAGAGCACCGCCTTTGGGACTGGCTCGCGTTCATACGTGTCGGGGCTCGAGAACTCAACGCTGCAACTTGATCTATATGCGAGTTTCAGCGCTTCAGAAACTTACGCTACTTTAAAAAATTTAGTGGGCACACAGGTAACAGTTTCATGGTCACCATCGGCAACCTCACCGGGAACAGCAACCAACCCAACCATGACCCTTACCGGTGCATACTTGGAAGCCTTGCCATACACATTGGCAATGGGTGCGCTAGGCACCATGAGCGTTACCTTTACCGGTGGCGTTTACTCAGTAGTCGAAGTATAAATTAAAGCCGGCAACGGCCCGACACGAAAAAGGCGCATAATGCAACTGCAACTAAAAGCCACGTTTAACGATGGCAGCACGCACGAAGTAACTACCAACCTAATGACTATTGTTAGTTGGGAACGCAAATTTAAGCGCAAAGCATCCGAGATGGCGCAAGGCGTTGGCGTTGAGGATTTAGCCTATTTGTGTTACGAGGCCACACGGTTTGCAGGTATCACGGTACCGGCAACACTTGACGCGTTTATTACATCGTTGGCGTCTATTGAAGTGGTGGAACAGCAAGACCCAAAAGCCTAAACGGCACGTTGCGTAGAGCGCTTGCCGAGATTTTAGTTGCTACAGGGTTTTGGCCTAGTGAGATATCATTCGAGTTAGACGATATGAACGCCACCATTGAAATACTAAATAAGCAACGTGGCGGTAAGTAATGGCGTCGCGCTCGGCTATCCCGCAAATAGATGGCATTCAAGAGGCGTTAAAAGCGCTCAACGATTTTGACCCTGCCTACAGGAAACAGATCACTAAAGACATACAAAGCACCGGTGAGGTAATCATTGCCGAGGCCCGCAGCATGGTGGCCAATTTTGATAACAGCAAAGGCACTGGCGAGCCGTTAAGCGGTATGCGACGTGGCAACCTAGTTAAAGGCCGTAACACGTCATGGCGTACCGATCAGGTGCAAAAGGGTTTTAAGGTAAAAGTAGGTGTACGCGCCAGCAAAGAGCGCTACGTGAACTACAACCGCACTACCGATGGCGTGGTAACCCATACCGAACAGGTTGTATATGGAAGTAAGCCATATCAGTTAATGGTTATTCAACAGGCCAACGCAGCTGGTGCAATCTATGACCATGCCGGGCGTAACACTGACAGCATGTTTATTACCAACCTAAACAAAGAGGTAGGCGAGCAACCTCGAGCCATTGACAAGGCCGTAAATAATAACCGTGAAGCCGTGGAAGCCAAAGTAGAGTTAGTAATTAACGATGTTGCCCGGCGCACTAACAGAAAATTAGGGTTTACTCGTGGCAATTAACATACCGATTATTTCAAGCCTTGACGGTACGGGGTTTGCCAAGGCGATTACGCAACTAAAAAAACTTGAGACTAATTCCGAGCGTGCCGGGTTTATTGCAGGTAAAGCATTTTTGCCAGCCGTTGCCGCGCTAGGTGCGCTTACCGCTGCAGCTGGTTACAGCGTTAAAGCCGCCATAGAGGACACCGCCGCGCAAGCCCAACTAGCAAAGACATTGCAAAACGTCGTAGGTGCAACCGACGCACAAATTAGCGCTACCGAAAAGTCCATTAGTTCTATGGCCATGGCTACCGGTGTTGCTGACGATCAGTTACGCCCCGCGCTCGCCTCACTTGTATTAGGTACACAGAATTTGGCTACCGCTAACGATGCACTCACATTGGCACTCGACGTTTCAGCCGGTACCGGTGCAGACCTAGCAACAGTAAGCGACGCGCTATCTAAAGCGTATGGCGGCAACTATAAAGCGTTGCGCCAGTTATCGCCGCAGTTGTACTCAATGATTAAAGACGGTGCCAGCCTTGATGAGGTTATGGCCGAGTTGTCGCGCACGTTTGGCGGTTCTGCAGCAGTCGCAGCGAACACGGCAGAGGGCAAATTTAAGAGGCTTAACATTGCGCTAAGTGAAGCAGCCGAAGCAATCGGGTTGGCAATTCTGCCAGCCGTTGAGGCCGTACTGCCATACCTCATTAGTTTTGGTAATTGGGCGCAAGACCACGTAGGTACGCTCATGGCTGTAGGTACCGCTATTGCTGCCATCGCTACCGCGCTTATCGGATTTAAGGCGGCGCAAATAATTGCTAACGCTGTAACCGTTGTAACTACCGCGCTTAACTGGTCACTTGCTGCATCGGCTGCCGCCGCTAATACCGCGCTAACCATTGGCGTTGGCGCTGCCGCAATCGCTGCCGGGCTGGTAGTTGCAGCGGGCGCGTTTCTAGCATTTAAGCAAGCAACTAAAACCAGCATAGAAACCATTAAACCGTTTGGCCCGCAACTAAGTGAAATAAATAACGGCCTTGGCCCAGTAGAAAAGAAATTAGGCAGTACAGGTAACGCCGCCAAGGGCATGGCAGACAAAATAAAAGAGGCAACCGAGGCACTAGAAAAGTACCTTAAGGCAGCGCTCGAGGATGCACAAAAACAATTAGTGGATGCACAAACAGCGTTTGAGGATTTCGCTACCAGCGTTAGCGACAGCATAAAAGATGCGTTTAGTTTTGCTGATGCTAAAGACGCAGGCGACGAAACAGGCGCAGGGTTTCTACAAGGCTTGCGCGATCAGGTAGCCGGCATTGTCAAATATGGCAACGACGTTAAAACACTGTTGCAAATGGGCTTAAGCCAGCAATCGTTACAAGCGGTTTTAGATGCCGGCGGGGAAAGCGGCGCGGCTATTGCAGCTGAACTAATCGCTGGCGGGGCTAGCGCTATTGCCGAAACCAACGATCTAGTAATGGCAGCCGATAACGCAGCGGCAACCATCGGCCAACAGGCTGCAGCGCAATGGTTCCAAGCCGGTGTAGATAACGCGCAAGCATATTTACAGGGTGTCGAAGCGGCGTTTGATCTAGCCCAAAAAAGGCTTAAGGCTAAAGGTCTAAAACTGGCTGACATTAAGGGCATTAGCGCGGGGTTCAGCGAAGCAATTACACGCCCGCCCGTGCCATCGGTTACGCCTATGCAGGTAGGCGGCGATATGGGTATGCCGGGTGGCGGGCCTGTAACTATAAATTTGTCTACCCTTGTGCCTAACGCAACCGCTGGCGAAGCAATCGTAAACGCTATACGCGCATATAACAGGGCGGCAGGCCCGGCCAATATTGCGGTTTCGTAATGGCTACCTCGGTTATTGCCAGCGGTGACTATGAACTATTTATAGACACAGGTTTTGCACAAAACGCGTTTACTTTAGATAGCGCCACTCGAGGTTTATTAGATGGAACTACTTACGTTTTAGACGGTACTACCCAGTTTGTCCCGATGATGGAGTACAGCAAAAGCATTACGGTAAACCGTGGCAGGCGCGAAATAGGCGATCAGTTTAGTGCCGGCATTATGACGTTTACGCTCGATGACAATTTGGCGGGTGGGATATTAAACCCGCTGTATTCGGCTAGCCCGTTTGTAGACCCTGCAGGGCAGTTTACGCTTGCGCCATTGAGGCGGGTTTCGTTTGGGCGTTATAACAGCCTTAATACGTTTATTGAATTGTTTGCCGGGCAGATCGTGAACTATGACTACAGTTACGAATTAGGCGGAAATAATACCGTTGTAGTTTATTGCGCTGACGATTTCTATTTGCTGGCCCAAACCTCAATGGCAGAATTTAACGTAACCGAGGAATTGAGCAGCGCCCGGCTATCGGCAATACTTGACCTGCCCGAGGTTGCATACCCGCTGGCTAGCCGAAACATTGACACAGGCACCCAAACCCTTGGCGGTGCAGCTGCCTACACCATGGCTAACGGCACCAACGTAAAGGCGTACATAGACCAAATACAGGCCGCCGAACAGGGCCGCATTTTTATGTCAAGGGCAGGGGTGCTCAATAGTGACCCTCGAATAGGCAACACTCTTAGCGGTAGTGTGGCCGATTTTCACGATGATGGAACCCAAATTCCGTATAACAATTTGGCCATAACGTATAACGCCGATCAGATCGTAAACCGTGCCAGCGTTCAACACTTAGGCGCTACCAGCCCCGAGGTTGCTGATGATCTAGCCAGCCAAGTTAAATACCTAATCCAAACGGTGAGCATTACTGACAGCCTTTTACATAACGCTACGGCAGCTGCCACGCTTGCCAGTTACCTTTTGGTTGGGGAACCCGAGGCCACGTTTACAGGGGTGCAAACCGATTACCTCATGCTGACTAACCCGCAACGCGAAACCCTAGCCCTAGTAGATATCGGGGATACGATCACAATTACCAACACCATTGCCGGCGGTGAGGTAGCCCAAGAATTAAGCGTAGAGGGCGTCGAGCATCGCATAGATTTTGTGACCGGCCATCGCGTCACCTTTTACACGGCACCTACGGTAATTGTTTACGAGTTAATTTTAGATGACCCTATATATGGCACACTTGATAGTGGAAACGCATTAGGCTAAGAGGCACTATGGCTATACAAACCTTTACATCGGGTCAGGTTTTGACAGCGGCGCAACAAAACGCCCTGCAAACAAATGACTACAACTGGACAATTACGCCGAAAACCGCTTCATATTCGTTAGTGGCAGCCGATAAAGGCACCATTATTACGATGACCAGCGCAAGCGCTACAACAATTACCGCCAACACCTCAACGCTTGCTACTGGTGACTTAGTAAAAATTGTAAACCTTGGTGCTGGTGCTTGCACAGTAACTAGCGGTACCTGCACAATTTCAAGCGCTAGTTCGCTTTTGTTAAGGCAATACGCCAGCGGGTCATTATGGTTTACCTCAACCAGTACCGCCATTTTTATTGCCGATCAAAGCACACCTGAAACCGCCATTTTTAACGAAACACAAGCTGCCAGCACTAACGGCGGGTCAATAACCGCGGCAACTTGGACTAAACGCACGTTAAATACCAGCGTTATAAACACCGTTTCCGGTTGCAGTATTGCGTCAAGTGTTATTACGTTAGGCGCAGGAACATATTTAATAAACGCACAAACGCCCGGCGACCAATTAGACAATTTTAAGGCGCGACTACAAAACACCACAGACAGCGCCACCACGTTGCTATCGCAAAATGCTTACACAATTAGTTCGGCAGGTTATGCCACCGTAAACGCCCTAATTATGGGAACCTTTACCATTACAGCGGCAAAAAACTTTGAACTACAGATGTATTCTCAAGTAACTAGCGGCGCTACTGGTTTAGGTCGTGGCGTTGCTGCCTACACATCGCTATTTAGTCAAATACAAATTACGAGGCTGTCATAATGGCAACACCAACTAAAGCACAAATAGACGCGCAAATAGGCAACGCAACACGCGAACTCGCACCCGTTACTACATGGAAATATAACGAACCAGCCGACGGTTACTATTGCCTCGAATGGATGGATGACCCAGCGCTGCAGCCAACAGAGGCAGCAACGATGGCTAAAGCAACTGAATTGGCTATTCAAGCGCAATAATGCGATGGCGTTACATGATCGGTTACGTTCTTTTAATCGGCGTAGTAGTTTGGGGTTGTAGTGCTTGCACAGTTTCTAAAACGAATATCGAGTACCAATGTTTTACTAAGGCCGCGTGTGAATAAAACACCTGAACAGCAACACGCGGGGCTAATTGTTTTTGTTGGCCGCCTTATGGCTATCTGTTTTTCTTTTACCGTTATGGCATTTATTTACGGCATTTTGTTTGTAGATCAGCCAACCGAACAGGCCCCAACTGACGCGCAACTAATTGACCTACTAAGCACTTTGCTTGTGTTTTTGACTGGCACACTTAGCGGGCTGGTTGCGTCTAACGGCCTAAAGAGTAAGCCCGGTTCGAGTGCATCCACCGATTAAAAAACTGGTAATGCCCGCCAATTTGGCGCACGTTAAGCCGGGTGAACTACCCGCCAGCCTGTTAGTGGATGTTAAGCCGTTTGGCAAACTGCACCCATTAGCAGCCAACGCCTATAACGCCGTTAGAGCTGCAGCGTTCGCCGCTGGCATAAAACAATTTAAGCCAACTAGCGCAGGTGATACCTACCGCAGTATTGCGTTACAACGCCAAGGGTTTTTAGCGCGTTACCAACTGGCACCCATTGAGGGCGTTAAACCTCGAGTGTACGAAAACAAAAACTATTACCTAAAGCCCGGCAACGCACCTATGGCAGTACCCGGCACGTCACGCCATAACCTTGGGCTAGCCGTAGATTTTGCCAACATGTCAGGCGAAACATTTACCTTTATGTGCGACGTAGGGCCATCGTTTGGATGGTCATTAGAGGTAATGCCAGCCGAGCCATGGCACTGGTTTTACTGGCCCGGTGACAAAGTACCGCCAGCGGTAACCCAATACCTACAAGGAATTGCGCCAGCATCCACCACCGCGTAACACGCGCCTACTACCGTTTTGCTACCGACGAAAAGAGGTTTACCGCGCATGACCGAACTACAAACCTTTACCTATGAAGCATTTATAGGCAAACTAGAAAACGGGCGCGAAGTATTAGTACAGATTTTTAGAAACCCGGACACCCTCGAAGTGTTAGCCAGCCAACTTGCGTTTAAGACCATTGCCGGCGGCACATGGCAAACGCCCTACCCATTGGACAAACTATGACCCTTGCACTTAAAGCCGCGTTTACCGCGCTATTCACTTTTACAGCTGCCGGCATTGCATACCTGTTGCCTATGCCTACAGACCCCGCATTAGACCGCCACGTAAGCCCTACAACCGTTTACGTGGCAACCCCACCAACTACTACCACATTGCCCCCATACGTGAACACATGCATGCAGGTAGCCGTATTGGCATTAGCCGAGGGTTTACCCCAAGATCAATTAGAGACAGCGCTACGGGTAGCCGTGCGCGAGAGCCGATGCACCGAAAATGCCTTCAACGGCACCGACACAAACGGCGGCAGTTTTGGGGTATACCAAATTAACGGTTATTGGTGTTTGCCTAACACCTACTGGCCTACTGGCTGGTTGCAGGCTAAAGGCATTGTGAAAACGTGCGACGATTTATTTAACCCAACAATAAACACTCGAGCCATGGTTGCAATATGGCGTAACAGCGGTTGGGTACCATGGAATACAGCGAAGTAAAACAGTACATAGACCCCGATAACTCGCTTAGCGAGGAAAGCAGACGCATGTTAGACCCGACAGCAAACGCAATGGCAAAACACCAAATGGCCGTATTTGATCTCATAGATGAAATATGCAGACCCGCACATATCCCCTACAAACCCAAGCACGCAGACCTAATAGCCCGGCTAAAACTGTTAGCAACTGACTTAGACCTGAGCGGTGATGAAGCAGGCTGGCAGGCCATTAGCGAGGCTGTAGAAGCGTTAGGCGGCTGAAATGGCACTTGTGACGCTTACACCTAAACAGGTATTAAATGCGCGCAACGTGGCCTACAAAAAGGCTATGGAGTGTGAGGCTGGCAAAATGAAAAACCGTTACAACGTGCCGGTAGCCAGTACGAGTTATGACCGCCACTTAAAAGGCTGTTACGGCGAACAGGCTGTAGCTGCTTACCTTGGCGTCGAGTGGGGTTTTACCGCTTATGACCCTAAGGCTAATGACGTGGCAGGTTACGAGGTGCGCGCCACATACCACGCCAACGGGCGTTTGCTTACACATGCCGAGGATAAAAACGGCCTATACATTTTGGCAATCATTGACCGCGACACATACACCGTAAACCTTGCCGGCTGGTCAAACCTTAAACGCTGCAACACCGTTGGCCGTTGGGCTACTGATCTACCGCTGGCGTGCTACGCCATGCCACAAGCCGAGTTATGGCCTATGGAAATGTTGCCCGCAACTGTGTTATACGCATCTGCTATAAATAACTAACTAACCCGACTAACTGTAAAGGCACCCGACATGGCGTTCAACATTGATAATTACGTAGACGTACCAACCCGCTTAAGTGAAGCGTTAAAGCGTTACCCCGATTTACGCATACAAGAAACCAACGCCGAGGTAGTAACAATGCCCGATGGCTCAACGTTTTACCGTTGCACTATTACCGTTTGGCGCGACGCCAACGATCTAATCCCAAGCATTGCGACAGCTGCCGAGCCTTACCCGGGCAAAACCCCGTACAGCAAAAACAGTGAATTTATGGTGGGCATGACTAGCGCGTTAGGCCGTGCGTTGGGTTATATGGGTTTTGGCATAAACAAAAGTATTGCCAGCCGTAACGAAATTGAAGCGCGGCAAGACCCTAAAAAGCCCGATGCACAAATAGCACCAATACGGCGAGAAACATCTAGCGCGCATCCAAAACAGGCCAGCCAAAAACAGGTTTATTTTATTAAGTCATTGGCTAAGGGCGCGGGGTTTGATGAAGCCGCGTTGCACGATTACATTGCTGCCACGTTAGATAGTGACGCGGTAACGCTTGAGACGCTCAGCCCCGAACAGGCTACGCGGGTAATTGACGCGTTAAAGAATTTGCCAAGTAGCAAGGCTGATTAATGGCACAAAAACTATTAAACGTTATACAAGGATTACCCGAGGGTTACTTTAATGCGGTGTTTACGATGCGCCAGTGGGTGCCCGAAACCCTTATACATGAACTATTAACGCACCTAAAAGCCAAAAACATTGAAGCACTTAAAGCGGTCTTAAATGAGGTTGCGCGTTTTAATCCGCCCGCGCTTGAAACTAAACAACTATTGGATTTTATTGTGCGCGACATAAAAGCACCGCAGAGGTTTTAGTAATGATTTATGCAGCGTTCAACATTATTGGTATTTGTATGGGTGTTTGGCTAACCGTTTTAGTGATGATGAGGCAGGGGAAATGAACGTAGAACAACTGGTATTACTACTAACCCGCATTGTGCGCCTCATTGAGGAAATGCAAACCGCGCAAGTGGATTACTTAGGCAAAGACAAAGTAGTGCAGCATTTGCGTTGGGCTACCGGTCATTTGTCTGATGACATTTGGGCGCGCATAGTTGCAAAAGATTACGGCACTAATGGCGATGCTTGAAGCACAGTTTAAGAATACCGTTATAGACATTGCTACCCGCTATGGCTGGATGGTTCACCATGACCTACCAGCAATGAACAGGCGCGGCAAATGGGCTACACACATACAAGGCGATAGCGGTTTCCCTGACCTTGTGTTACTGAATAGCAGGGGTGTGCTAGTTTTCGCAGAACTTAAAACAGACATAGGCAAAGTACGCAAAACACAAGAGCAATGGCTCGAGCGTTTAGACCTTGCCGGCGTAATTGTGCAAGTGTGGCGGCCTAATCAGTTGCCAGTCATAATCAGATTTCTAGCCAGCGCGTAAGCGTCTAGGACTAGCCAAGCCCTAAGCCCGTTGCACGGTAGTTGGGAACATACGGCAACGTAGGTAGTACGCCATGCCTGTAATCATGCGCGACGAAATGACCGGGCCGCTGGCGTGGCAGGCTGTAAACATAATCAGCCAATGAGTGTTAGTGGGTTCGGGTTAGGGCAACCCCGAGGGTGGGGCTTTAGCGCATTAGGCTTTACATGGTGTAAGCATTGACATACACATAACAAACATCGCAGTAAAGGATTAGCCCGGCATGATGACTAACCAACCAACACCGATAGCAAGGCGCTTGCGCCGCGCTAGCACAAGCCGTAGGCGCGTGAGCTATGCCAAGTAAACAGCAAGGGCCACGGCCTCGAGGGCAAGCCGACTACAAAAAAAACAAACGCATACTGTTAGCAGAAAACCCATTTTGCCATTGGTGTGGTATGCCAGCAAGCGAAGCCGATCATCTCATAGAGGTAGACCGCGGCGGTGATAACTCGCTAGAAAACATGGTAAGCGCATGCAGAAAATGCAACGCAACACGTGGAAACAAATACCGTGCAGCCCGTGACGCCGGCAAAATTGCTGACGCAAACCCAATGCCAGTAA
>Ga0102865_1000447_pt1 | contig 11223 bp, 1 predicted proteins | sample Colrivmet1449C02_FD_78440 | JGI IMG/M metagenome (GOLD analysis project Ga0102865, IMG submission 78440) | Estuarine microbial communities from the Columbia River estuary - metaG 1449C-02 | ecosystem: Environmental > Aquatic > Marine > Intertidal zone > Estuary | place: USA: Columbia River...
ACCCTGCACCAAGACATGGCTACTTTGATTCGGTAGAAAAACTCGCACAAGTTGCACTTGCCCTAAATAGCAGGGGGCAAAACACGTACTACGCCATCTCTACATTCACAGAGAAGCGTAGGAAGCAGGAGTTTGTTGAGCGTACAAAAGTACTTGCGATAGACGTTGACTGCGGTATTGGTAAGAATGGAAAGCCAAAGCCATTCATTGATGCAAGCGAAGGGGCCAAGGCTCTGATTGCCTTTGTCAAAGATGTTGGACTACCCATGCCGATGATTGTTTCGTCGGGTAACGGATTACATATTTACTGGATTCTTGATGTAGCGGTTGCGCCTGCGCAGTGGAAGCCATTGGCTAACGCATTGAAAGCGGCTTGCTTAGAGAAAGGGTTCACACCTGATATTGGTGTGACAGGGGATAGTGCACGTATTCTTAGACCGATTGGATGCATAAATCCCAAAGGTAATAAGACTGCGGTATTGTTGCGTGATGCACCTGATGTAACCTACAACCAGTTGTGGGCGGTACTCGAACCTTTTACTCATGGCTCATCTTATGAGCTACCCGTTGAACAGACACGCAGCAACTCGTTGCTAGATAATCTAGCAGTCAAACATGAATACCAACCTGCAAATGCAGAGCGAGTGGTTGCAGGATGCCAACAGATTAAATGGGGTATTGAGAATCAGAACAATGTGACTGAACCCTTTTGGTGGAAGATGATGGGTGTCGCCGCTTACTGTCAAGAACCAGTAGCTACTGCGATTACATGGAGCAAAGAATATAAAAATTTTAATGAGAGTGAAGTAATCACCAAAATTGAGAACTGGAAGAATGGCGCAACAGGCCCAACACTGTGCGAGAAGTTTATGCTTGAGCGACCTGATGGTTGTAAGGGTTGTAAGTTTAAGGACAAGATTGGTAGCCCCGCAAGACTAGGTACACAACTAGCTGAAGTCAAATCAACGGCAGCTATGGTTGACCCTCTTGCCGCAGTTGTACCAGTACCCAAGCCATTTAAACGTACCACTGATGGTATGAAAATGGTCATTGAGGAAACAGATATTGACGTATGCAAGTTCGACTTATACCCAGTGGGGTATGGCAAAGATGAAGGACTTGGCTACGAGGTTGTTCGCTTTATGTGGAATCGTCCACACGTTGGATGGACTGAGTTGGTAATGCGTCAGGCTAACTTGGCGCAGGGTAGTCGTGACTTCTCTACCACAATCGCAGACCAAGGCATCCTTCTTTTTAACAAGTCACAAACGGAAAACTTCCAAATGCTTTTACGTTCATACATGGAGGAGTTGAAGCAACGCCGAGGACTAACAAACTTGTATTCATCAATGGGTTGGAAATCAAACTACAACGAGTTTGTCATTGGTAGTTCGCTTCTACGCCGGGACTCCAACGGCACAGTCACTACTGAGCAAGTCAACCTAGCCCAAGGGGTCGGAAAAATATCTGAGGATATGTACGGCACAAAAGGCGACTTGCAAGAGTGGGTTAACTTTACCCGCATCCTTGACTCTGCTGATTTAAAACTCCACAAGTTCCTAATCGGTTTTTCATTTGCAACACCACTGCTCAAGGTCAGTGGCTTAAAAGGTTTGATTCTTTCTTTGTATGGTAAGACTGGCGGGGGTAAGACACTAGGTCAGTACATGATGCAATCCATATGGGGCAATCCTGACCAACTCCATTTCGGTGGGAAGTTCACACAGAACAGTTTGTTCTCACGCCTTTCATTGCATGGCAACCTACCCATGACAGTAGACGAACTGACAATGCTTGACCGTGAAGAAGCAGGCGACCTTATCTACTGGACATCCCAAGGTAGGGATAAGGCACGACTTAACCGCAGTGCAGAAGAACGAGCAACCAAAGAGTGGGCAACCACTATGACTGTATCGACTAACGAATCACTGCACAGTATGTTGTACGCAGGTGGTCATGCTACGGACGCCAAGCTCGCTCGACTGCTTGAGTTTAATGTTGCACCGCACCCATTGTTTACTAAGGGTAGCCAAGTGGGTCGGCAGATTCACGCTTTCCTAATGAATAACTACGGCACAGTAGGGCAAGAGTTTGTTAAACACTTGATGCCGTTGGGTATAGATGGACTAAAGGCAATGCTTGACCATGCCATCAATGAGTTCCCTAAGAAGTATGGAATTAGCTTTACTGGAGACGAACGCTTTTGGGAAGTCGGTGTTGTGCTTTCAGACTTAGGCAACCAGTTGGCTAAAGAGTATGGGCTTATCCAGTATGACTATCAAGACGCAACTGAGTGGGCACTGGGTGAACTGAAGTCCATGAAAGTATCTGCGGCAACTAATCGTATGGATGCGTTTGATGCACTGGGCGAGTTCATTAACGAGAACATGGATGCAACTTTGACTGTGATGCACACCCCCGGTCAGAAGCCAATGCGGGACAACAACCGCCCATATATTGCAGACATCCTTGTGCGCTATGACTTATTCCGTAAAACCTATGATGGTAAGTTCGAGAGCGGAACAGTGCTTGTCGAAAGAACCAAGCTACGGAAATGGCTTAGCACTCGGGGCTATGACTACAAGGCGTTTATCCAAGAGTTTGAGTCAGAAGGGATTATTGCTACACCGAAATCACAGAAGGCGTACTTCGGTAAAGATGTTGGTATTAAGATTCCACAATGCTATGTGGTCGGCATCAACCTCAATCACCCACGCTTACTGGGAATCTTGGATGACGCTGACCATTCGGTAAATGACCTAACTCATGGGCAACTGAAAGTCGTTTAGTCGGGGATGCCCGAAAGGGTTTCCTCGTCTACCCCATAGAGGCGGAGCATTTCTTTTGCTTCTGCTCTACCACCTTTGGCGGAGGACTTAAGGGCACGTAACGCAAGTGGTTTCTGTGCTTCACGATAGGCTTGACTCAAGCCTTTCTCGAAGTTACGAATCTCTAAACGTGTGCCTTTGGTGCTTTCGTTCCATGACTTAATGTATTCCTTAACATCCTTCTCGGCATCAGCATCGCCTGACAATCGAGCGGCAACTGCTTGGCGGATAGCTTCAGTCTTAATCATAGACATATACGCTTGTTCCTGTGAGTCAGCCATGAGCCAATCCATCTGAGCCTGAGCACGGGCAGGATACCAACCAAGTGCCTTACCAAGTATTTCCCAAGTAGTAGCGTTTTGCGCCACAACATATCCCTTGGTGTCAACAATCGCACCAGTATCGTAGAACTTAAACGCAGTACCCAAGTTCTTGATAGCCGTAAAGGGAGAGTCAGTCGCTAAAGAAGTTATGCCTTTACGACCTGTGGCTACGGCAGGTAATGTGTTGAACGTGTATTCAAATGCACCCGCCAAGAAAGACGTTGGTGCACCTGCAATATTTACCACCTCACGCAGAATTTCTTGCTTGGTAGCCGATGGTTTAAGTAGGCCAGTTCCGGGGATTATGTCGCCAAGACCTAAGCGGTTAGAGAACGACAGGCCAGTAAAGTGGTCAAGCAAACCACGCATAATGATTGGGTTAATCTCTGCTGCCAACTCATCACCGAATACGTTGCGGGTCAGACGAGCAAACTCTTTTTCGATTGAGCCAACCTTCAAGCCAAGGCGTTGTGCAATACCATCAACAATGTCCAAGATGTCGTCAGAACCCGGTATACCACGCACACCGGATAGGAGTAGCAACGAGCCAAGCATGATGATACGACCTTCATAGTTCATATTCTTCAACAACTGAATCATCATGATTGGGTACTGCTTATACATATAGATGAACGACTGGAGTCCACCACGGAAGAAAGCAGGGCGGTTGTACTGAGCGTAATCCCCTTGGGTTGCATCAACGGCACGAGATGCTACTGTACGAGCGGCAATGTCGGCTTGGTTGTGGTCAAACCCAGAAGCGCGTTGTCGGTCATACTCACCACGATATGCTGCTAGGAGAGTGACACGGCGGTTGAACTGCTCGGAGTAGCTGAATGGGAACATCCACACCTGAATAAATTTCTGTGCGGTTGGGTTGCCAGTAATCTTGCGACCACGGCTAGTGCCAGTTAAAGCGTTGAACTGTGCCGCATCAAGACGTTGTTCCTCAGTCATGGTATAGAGGAAGTTAAGTTCACCAAACGTCAAGCCATCTTTGTTACGCTCAGCACCACTATCTTGGAGTTCTTTAATCTGTTGGTCAATATACTCTAGCTTAGCGTAGCGGAAGTTGCCTGCTTTACGACCATAGTCCATCAATAGGGTAGCCGCACGAGCCGCACCTAGACCAACACCAAAGCCATTCTTTGGATTGAACGAAGCAAGGTAAGCCCACGAGTTGGTCGGCAATGAAAGCATCTGCGTAATACCAGTAGCGATAGAGCCACCGAGTTGGGCAATAGCCGCCCAAGTACGAGCCCCAACAGACCATTCGTTGTTTGTCCAAATGTCGTCAGCGTGAACGATGTCCCCTGTGGATTCTTTCCAGTCGAGCAATGACTTGGCACGTTCTTTGTACCAGTTGCCACGCTCTACACGCTTGCCATCAATAATCTCAACGGCGTTGTCGTAGTAGAACTTCTCTTGGAAATACTCACGGGCTGCAATCTCTTTGGCCTGACCAGTAGCGTTCTCCCATGTAACCCGCAGTTCTTCCAAGCGGGTAGGGTCGCCTTGCCAGTTGTATGGATTCTCTAGGACTTCATCGTACTGGTGACGGAACTCTTTGTTGGCTGCAACGTAGGCTTGCTGCTCCAGATAGGCAGACGCACTTCTGACAACATCTTTGTCCCAGCCTCCGACACCCGAACGCCTGAGGTTTGCACGAGCACGAGTATTCTGTGCCTGTGTTTTCGTAACGAGAATCTTACGGGTCTCAGGAGTTAACTGGATACCAAGGCGAGACAAGGAGTAGATAACTTCATCGTAGTGCAAGATGTCTACAAGGGCGGGAGTCTGCTCTGCCACGGACACAATCGCACGTAGCTTGACAGTCTGAATGTTATTGTCAGCGTCACGCATATCGTAGTCACCAGCAAACATGTCATCAAGTTCTGCCTGCAACTCCATTGCATCTTTTTGGCTACTAGCTTTGCCGTAGAACAATGAGTCTTGTTGACCGGGACGCAACTTAATAGGAACATCTTGTCCGTTAACTTCCTTGTATGCCTGCATACGAATCTGCCAGTCACCTTCACGAGTCAGTGGTACGTATGAACCAGCAATGGTTCGCTTGGCGTAGAACTGGTCATCGTTAATGGTCGCAGTAAACATTGCACGTTCTTCAATGCGGCGAATCAAAGACCAAATAGAACTGTCATTTACGTTGTCAATATCAGGGTCAACCTTGTTGCTCAACTTCTTACGCATACCAAGCACAATCGTTTCAACTTCTTCTTTGGTGTAGCCCTTAATCATTGAGGCTAAATCTTTAAGTGCCGAGTCAGTGTAAAACGAACGACCAAACTTGCGGTTCAACCACTCGTCAGCATCTTCTTGACTAGCTTCACTGGTAGTGAAGCGGTTGTCCTTGTAGCCGGAGTCTTTAAGGCGCATCTCGTCATATTGCTCAGTCACCACTTCGATGAACTGAGTTTCTTGTGCCGTCAACGACTGGTTAAATGCAGAGCCAACACCAGCAGTAATGGCGCTTTTCTGTTCGTGAATTGCACCAAGATACTTACCAACTAGCACATCGGTAGCAGACTTGGAGATGGCATCATGAAACTGTAAGTACACTTGATACTCAATGCTATTACCTGTATAGCTGATTGTGCCGTCATCGTTTTCAATTAGTTCACCATCAACGTCTTTGAACCACTCAGGAGTATCGTTCATACGAGGAGCTTCGTATGTCTTCTCAGCCATCCGCTTGGTGTATACCTGCTTGGTAGTCTTGATGTTACGGTCGTACTTACCTGTGACCTTGGCAATACGTAGTTGGAACTCTAGCTTAGCTTCTTCATTCTCTGCTTCGGCCAGTTTCTTGTTTAAGCGTTTGAGTTCCTGTTCTTTACCAGCTTCCATCACGGCTAGTTCTTGGTCACGCTCTGCTTCCAACTGAGCTAAATACTCAGGAGTCATTGGGCGTTCTTCAGTACCTTGTGCTACTTTGAAACGGCTACGGAACTCGGCAGGAGTTACACGCCCTAATTCTTTGAGAGCCTCAAACGCCTCAGGGTTTATCTTAGGAATTGGCTCAAGGTTTTTAGGGTCATAGAACACAATGTTGTCCATACCCGCAAGGCGAGTATCTGACACTTGGTTCATCTTCAACAGCGTAGCGTATGCCATCAATTCACCAGCACGAACGCTTTGCTCAGGAGTTAGACCCTCACCAAAGCCAAGGAACTTAGCCTCATGTGCAATCTTAGTCATCTCAGCATACTGAGTTTTCAGTTCAGTCTGACGAGCAGCTTGGTCTTGCAAGCGTGCAAAAATCTTGTAGTAACCCTTGCTCTTACGAGCCATGTTGTCTTGAGTTTGAATACCATCAAGAATTTTTTGAGCTATGTTGCCAATGTTTCTCCACGCACCAACACCCTGCTTACGCAGTTCATCAGCTTTCTTTGAAGCAGCAACAATGTCTTGGACGCTACGAGAGATACCGCCATAGATAGCAAAGTCACGGTTAACAAAGTTCTGCGCAAAGTAAGCAGAGCCTTGAGCGGCAGACTGGGCAAAGCGTAATACTTCAATATCAGACTGTTCAGTAGCCAGTGCTTCACTGATTTCTTTAAACAAACCAGAGGTGTTTACTTCACTACGCCCAACGCCTTGACGCACGTACTTGCGTGATAGGCTGATAAGGTAGCGGGCTGCGTCGTCGTTGAACGACAAGCCAATCTTGTTAAGTTGGTCTTTTAACCAGTTCCAAAAACGCAGGATTGTGTTATTGTCGATAGCAGCAGCACGGTCTGCTAACACCTCCTCGACTGCTTCGAGGAATGGGATTCTTTTGCCGTTCGCATATACGATTGCCTCTTGCGTGAGGTGCGGGTCAGCATCAGCAACGAACTGGAGAATCTTGTTAAGTGCTTGATTACTAAACAAACCACGGAAGCCAACGTGACCAAGAGTCTCGTGAGCAATGATGAATCGGGCATGTTCCTCAGAGTGGATGAGGTCAGCAAACAAGACTACGTTATCACTCCAAGACATACCTGCGGCGTTGACTGCTTCGATGTCGCCTTCTTTACGAGCCTTTGCTGCCGCTTCAAATAGGGCAGGGTTGCTACGCTTCATGTCTTGGATATTGGCAAACACAGATACCCGTGGCTTACGAGCGTACTTAGAAATAACTCGAGCCGCAAACAAACGCAATGGGCCAACTTTCATTGGCGTTAAGGGTTTACCATTAGAACGAAAAGCACGCCAGTCATCATCACTGTTTGGCTTGCGGTCATAGAATGGGTCAAACTGGAGGTCATCCAATGTGGTCTGGTCTTCAGTATCTTCCAAGTCCCGCAATTCTTTACGAGCGGTTTCATGCTTAGCCACGAAGTCAGACTTGGTAGTCTTTTCCTCAGCCACAGTATTAGGAATAAAGTAAGACGTACCAGCAGGTTGAGTTACCAGTGGGTTGCCATTGGTGTCAAAGAAGTCTTTGATGCGACCACGCTTACCAACAAGGAAAGTATCATCGTCAATCTTGCCATAGAGTTGTTTAAGTTTGTCAATCAACTGTTTGCGATTAGGCCATTGTGGATTAGAGTCAATAAAGTTAGCAAGACTTTCCTCAGGAGTAATCTCTGAGTTTGCCCCAATGGTTTCTCCTACCACTGCTTCTTGTGTAGTTTTTGCGCCGGGGACACGTACGTTCTTCAGTACGTTCACATCGTTTAGCAAGCCAGCATCAGCCAACAGACCATACAGGCGTGACTTCGGAGAGATAGATTCTTCATCCAACGCAATCTCACGCAGAGCGGCTACATAGTCACCCTTTGGCACACCGCCTTCATCTGTCAAGAACTTTGTAGATGTCTTACGTAGATACGTACGGTCTGCTGAAGTTACATAAGCAGACACAATGTCATACAAAGCCTCAGCATAAGCTGCTGCGTTCTTAGTTGTTTCGGCAGTCTCGATAGCCATATCGAGTTCTTCGTTGGCTGCAACTGTCTCGGCACTAGCCTCATTCGGCCCACGTTTAGGTTGGCTTTCAACCACAGTAGGCTGAGCCGTAGTACCCATAAGTTGTCCAACCATTGCAGCCAAACCACTCGGGCCTTTTTGCAACTTGGCTGCTTTTGGTGCGGCTTCAGCCTTAGCCTCAGTCTTTTTTGCTGGGGCTTTCTTTAGTGCCTTACCCCCCTTTGGAGATGGGGGTGGAGGTGTTTCTTCAGGGGTTACTTTTTCTTTGGCTTTGAGGGCTTGACCTTTTGTGGGAGCTTTGCCCCCTTTGGTGTCTCCTTTGCGAACTTCGCTGCCACCTTTGGTTCGTTGGCGTACAGGTACTTGCGCTGGGCTTGGCTCTTGAACGGCATCTTCTGTTACCTCCGGTTGTATAAAATCCCCATCTTCAAACTGACCATCAAATACAGTACCATCTGCGTCTTCAAAACGACCTGTACCTTGTGGCTTGCCGTTCTTAAACTGCCCCGTGTATGTGGATGTATCAGAGTAAATCAGAGTGCCTTGCCCATTAGGCTCACCTTTTTTCAATTGCCCTGTATATATAGAGCCATCTTCAAAAGTAATAGTGCCTGTCTTTTCTTTCTTAAGTGCCGCACCCTTAGCTGCTTCAGAAGTAACCGCAGTAACAGGTGCGCCTGTCGGAGCAATCTGGGTAGCGCCTTGCTGCACTGTTGGTACAACTTGTTGCTGTGTCCCTGCGCTTCTAAGAGCGGCCATAGATGGAGCGCCTTGTTGTGTAAACAAAGGCACTTGAGCACTACGGCGCAAGTCTTGAATAGGCGACACGGAAGTGGTTGGCTCAGGAAGTTGCGTACCTACACCACGGCGTAGACCTTCAGCACGGGATGGGCGTGGAGCTTCTCTACGGCTAAATAATTCCAATTGCTGGGGTGCACGCACAGGCAACGGTTTTGTAGGAAGTTGTTGCTGTGTCTGTTGCTGTTGTGCCCGGGCAGCGTCCATAGCTTGCTGAGCAATATCCAGTTGTCGTTGGGCTTGCCCCCGTGCTTGCAATTTATTAAGGTCAGCCTCACGCTGTGCGGCGGCTGCGGCTTGTGCTTGTACCTGAGCGTTACGGCTTTGTGCCAAGTTCATTGCCTGCTGCATAGCAGGATTGACGATAGGTGCAGCTTGGTCAGTAAAGCCTACGCCACTAGGAGCAGGAGGCGCAAACTGCAAAGCTAACTGGTTGGGGTCAGTAATCTGTTGTTGTGGGCCAATCTGAGCCGCTTGCTCTTGCGGGCTAACTTCACGCCACGACTGGGTAGTTACATCCCATACTCGTTGCGGTTGCACATTGCCCTGCATACTGCGAGCCTTGGCTTCAGCAACAGGGATACCACCGAGGTCAAGCACGCCTTGTGCACCACCAAACTGATTAGGCTCAACTGGGCCAGTATAGATGCGGTCGCCCGGCGTAGAAGCACGAACGCCAGCAGCACCAGCCACAAAGTCAGGGCGTGCGCCCATACCACCTGAGGGGGTTGGCCCGCCTACGGGAGTTACTTCACGAGAGTCGCTAAGAGGTGGCTCAGTAGTCTGACTTGGGTTCAACAAGTTTGTAGGTTGTTTGTTGATAGGGCCACGTCGTAGGTTCGCACCAGCACCAATCGTTCCACCAACGCCAAAGCCAGCAGCAAAGGATTCAAGTAAACGTTTTTGTACATCGGAATCAGTAAAGTCTTGCCCTGTCATACCAATGAGCAAACTCTCTTGTCCTAGTTCAGTTGCGCCTTCGGCTGTACCGCCAACGATTGCGCCTTTTGCTCCTCGCTTGAGTAGTTCACCACCACGGAGAGCTTGAGTACCTAAGAATGTTTTACCCTGAATATCTTGTAGGTTAGTTGAACCACCTCTGGCAGATATACCACCACGTCCAAATAGCCGGGAAGCTAGTAAGAACTCAGGGAGAGATTCGAGAACAGCATAAGGAACTGCGCCTGACAAAGCGGCAAGACGAGCATTGGTATCATCAGCACCCGACCCTTGCTCACGAAACTCACCATAAATATCAGCCGCACCAGTGGCGTAGTTCTGACCTACACTAAGAATTGTTGCACCTGCAATACCAGCCGCTTCTTTAAGCAGTTTAGTTTCGGCTGCATCTAATGCTTCGCCTGCTGCTTGTTTCTTTAGAGCCGCAAGTACAGATTGTTTAAAGGCAGTTTTACCTGCCAAGCCAGCCAGTGCACCGCCTGCTGCACCCAAAGGGCCACCTGCTGCGCCACCTGCAAAGAAACCTGCGGCAGCAACACCAATAGACTCAAGGATGTTCGGCCCTTGTTGGGCAACAGTTGCAGCCAGCCACTCAATAGCACCCCTAGAAGAATCAATTTCAGAGAACTCACGACGGAACGGAAGGTTCTTACGTATGTCATCCATCTGCTGGTCAACGATAGCCTGACCTGTTTGTTCTGCGCCAGCAAGCTGAAGCCCACGACCTGCAAGTAATTGCAACTGGTCAACACCAATGCCAAAGTTCTTGGACATAAGACGACCAAGACTAGGGTTACGGATACCACTGGTAATTTGCCCGTATGCTTGCGGTGTAAGTGTTACCCAGTCGCCACCCTTTAGTGTTCCAACGGGGGGCTGGTCTAGCAAAGCCTCCGCACGCAGGGTCATCTCGGAGTCATCTTCGTCAAAGGTAACGCCCTGTACAGCAAGTTTTTTCTGTGATGGACTGTACTGAATAGCAGGTGGGCGTTTAATCTGCGGCAGTTCAAACTGCGTTATTTGTTGCGCCCTTGCACCCATTGCAGCAATGTCAGCCAACCCTTGCTGGAGAGCGTCCGACCCTGTACTAACCGCAGGATTTAAGAACGTATAGCCACTCATGTCACTGGCAAGCGACCCGCCAGAGCTAGTGTACAGTGGATTTTCAAATGACTGTGTGGCTTTAGTCGCCATAATTCACCTTACCTGACTACTTGTTGGGGAGGATTCACGGTACTCCAAATACTCCTATCTACTCCGGAAACTTGTTGTGCAACTACTCCAAGGTCAACTTTAGCACCATTGATAGTGGCTGTTTTATTTTGTCCATCAATCACAAACACATCGCCTAGACCGTTGGAGTAATAGGCTTTACCATC
>Ga0102865_1000449_pt1 | contig 11220 bp, 9 predicted proteins | sample Colrivmet1449C02_FD_78440 | JGI IMG/M metagenome (GOLD analysis project Ga0102865, IMG submission 78440) | Estuarine microbial communities from the Columbia River estuary - metaG 1449C-02 | ecosystem: Environmental > Aquatic > Marine > Intertidal zone > Estuary | place: USA: Columbia River...
CAACCGAGGCAACTCCCGCTCCTCCAATGTATAAAGTATTAAAATAAAAATTATTTGTTCCAGCAACTTCTTGAATGCCATTAATGTTACTTGCACTAGTGATAGCCACACCATTTTCATCAATTCCAAGCCTTATCATATTATTTGAATAAATATATCCTCCAGAATTTGCCTCTATACCATTTATCGTAGAACCCTGCGTAGCTGCAGTGTTTAAAGAATGTATAAGATTTCGATCGACTCTATTAGTGCCACCTGTCGTTGCATTTGCACAAAAAATTGCAGTTACGGTAGTACTTGTTATTGCATCATTATACAATTTATATATTTTATTGTTCGAAACATTTTGATTCAAAGGGCCCGTACTTGTTGAATTAATAGCAATGGTAATTGCATTTGCGCCAGTACCCGATGTCACACTTGAATTTATGAAATTATAAATTTCGTTATTGGAAACATTCCATGTGGTAGCGCCTCCAGTACTAATTGCCCGTATATTTCCTTTAAAACAATAAAAATTTACAAATTTATTATTAATGATTTGATGCACGAAATTAGCAGTAGTGCCTCTGTTAATTACCGCTAATAAAGAATTGGTTGTGCTATTATTTAAGCTATTTGCCGAATTTAAGCTACCAAAAATATTTCCATCGATGATATTTTTAGCTGTTGAACCTGTTATATCTAGACACCTCAAACTCATGCCGCCAGTGCCTGCGAGTGTTATACCCGCCATGATATTATTTTTTACTAAAACGGTATCGAAGGTACCCGTTCCATATCCTATAACAGAAAAAGTAGTACTTGTTGGAGTACTCGTATAATTAATGCTCGCATTGATGAAGTCGTCGCCAAACATATTTCCGGTCACGTTACCAATAAATAATTTTCCGGATTGAATAAAAAGCAATGCATGCAGAATACTCGTTGAAGTGGTGCTGATTTCAATATTTGAAATATGATTACCCTGAATGCTTGAAATTGCCGTAGCACTTGAAGCAATATAGATGGCTTGTAGTATAACTGATCCACTTAATTTTGTAGGCAAGCCTGCACAATAGGGGCTTGTTCCGCCAACATAATTATTCAATACTTGAAAAAATCCTGAAGTATTAGAAAGGTAAATTCCATAATAAGAGCCCGAAACGCTTCTGTTTGTAGTTTGATAAAAATGATTATTTGATACACTACAATTAGTTGTATTACTTGTAAAGTATACCCCTGCAGCTCCTGTGCTTGTATGAAAATTGAAAATAAAATTACTATCAATACTATTTTGACTGTTTTCTTTTGCAGTTGTACCAGCTGAATAGACACCATACTTAGGTGATGTTGCAGTAGCATTTGCAATGATATTATTTCTAACTTTATTTAAATCATTGCCAATGCCGCCGGTGGAAGCATCGGTACTAAAAAAAATCACGCCACTTGTTAAACTAGTTGTTGAACCCAAGATGCTACAATTGGTTATTAGGTTATTTGTTGCACCTGCAATGAATCTAATGGTACTTGTCCCTGTCGTAGTACTTACCGTTGTATTAACAATCGATAAAGAATCCCCATTAATAGCTAGCCCATTTATAGTTACATTATCTGCACCGTTTAAGTCTATCAGCGGAAGGCCTGCGGTTATAGTCCCAGACACAACCCTTGTGCTGCCACCATTTGGGGTTATTTTAATACTCGAATAATTTGAAGATCCAGTGCCAGATGCATTTAATACACAGCTGTTTGTTTCTGTAGTATTACCTGTAACAGAAATTAAAATTACACCGGTATGAGTGCCCGCATTGATTGCATCAAAACTAGCCTTCAACGTAGTATAGGTTGTAGGTGTGGTTGTTCCGGTCGAAGAGTTAACGGTAATTTGAGAAAAAAGAGCTGTTGAAAAAAACAAAACGAAAAAAGTCAATGATATTTTTCTTGCACCAAAATTAAAAATGAACTTGCTCATTAAATTAGTTTTAAGTTAAAAATGTTTAAATAGGTTTATTTTAAATATATGAAAAATAGTTTGCAAATAAAAACTTGCACAAATTAAGTTGAATACGCATTTCTTTCCATTAATTTTGAAATAAAAAAATGCTGGTTAAAACTTTTGGTTGTGCTGTTCAAGGCGTAGATGCTATATTAATTACTGTTGAAGTTAATATTGTAACCGGGGTCGATTATTTTTTAGTTGGACTACCCGATAGTGCAGTAAAAGAAAGCCACCTAAGAATAGAATCTGCCATAAAAAATTTTGGCTACCACATGCCAAGAATGAAAATTGTAGTAAACATGGCGCCTGCAGATATTCGCAAAGAAGGTTCCTCTTACGATCTTACCATTGCGATTGGTATTTTAGCTGCCGCCGCGCAAATTCCTGCAAGTTTTCTAGACGAATATTTAATCATGGGAGAGCTTTCTTTAGATGGAAGTTTAAAGCCCATCAAAGGCGCTTTACCCATTGCGATTGAAGCGCAGAAAAAAGGTTTCAAAGGATTTATTCTGCCACAACAAAATGCGCAAGAGGCAGCCATTGTTTCTGAACTTGCTGTTTTTGGAATGCAAAATATTTTAGAAGTCATCCAATTTTTTAAAGGCGAATACCATGGAAAAGCCACGCAAGTAGCTTCCGAAAATTTATTGCAAGAATCCACAGAAAAATTCGATTTCGATTTTTCGGATGTGAAAGGTCAAGAAAATATTAAACGTGCTTTAGAAATTGCTGCTGCTGGCGGTCACAATGTAATATTAATTGGCCCGCCAGGTTCTGGCAAAACAATGTTGGCCAAAAGATTACCAAGTATTTTGCCTCCATTGAGTAGAAGCGAAGCATTAGAAACTACAAAAATTCATTCGGTTGCAGGAAAACTAACTAACAATAATTCTTTGATGATGATTAGGCCTTTTCGTTCGCCGCATCATACGATTTCAGATGTAGCTTTAGTGGGCGGTGGTGGCAATCCGCAACCAGGCGAAATATCTTTATCACATAACGGAGTTTTATTCTTAGACGAATTACCAGAATTTAAAAGAAGTGTTTTAGAAGTGATGCGGCAACCTTTAGAAGAGAGAAAAGTTTGCATTGCTAGATCAAGACACAGCGTAGAATACCCGGCAAGCTTTATGTTGGTTGCTTCTATGAACCCCTGCCCCTGCGGCTTCTATAACCATCCCGAAAAACAATGCACTTGTCCACCTGGAATTGTACAAAGATATTTAAGCAAAGTATCCGGACCATTACTAGATCGCATCGATATTCATATCGAAGTTTCGCCTATTAGTTTTAATGAATTATCGGATCAGCGTAAAGGTGAATTGAGTAGTCAAGTGAGAAGTAGGGTTATTCAAACCAGACAAATTCAATCTGAACGATATAAAAATTTAAAAAACATTCATTGTAATGCACAAATAAATACGAAGTTGTTACGCGAATTTTGTAAAATCGATAAAGATGGATTAGCTATTTTAAAAATGGCAATGGAAAGATTGGGGCTTTCTGCTCGTGCCTATGATCGTATTTTAAAAGTGGCGCGGACCATTGCAGATTTAGCAAACGACCCTCACATCGAAACAAAACATTTATTAGAGGCTATTCATTACCGAAGCTTGGACAAAGATGTTTATTGATTATCCTCTTCTAATATTGGCGCAATAGTATCTACGGCTAAAATCATACTCTTAGCCAAACTCTTTACTTTTACGCTATTAAATATGCCAATGGTATCTGTAGCTGGCACTTTGCCTCTGCGAACCATTAATCCGCCAATCTGCTTAAAATACTTGTGCATATAGGGTTTGAGCTCGGCATCGGGTAAAAAAGAGTTTTTAAACCTTTTAGGCTTGGGCACAATGCTTGCTAAAAAAATACTTTCTCCTAAATTTAATTCAATGGGAAATTTATCAAAATAAAAACGGGCAGCATCGGTAACGCCATATACATTTGGGCCCCATTCAATAATGTTTAAGTAAACTTCGAACATGCGTTGCTTGTCTATAAGCCTTCCATTTTCTATCATCCATACAATGAGTACTTCTTCTAATTTTCTCGCTATTGTTTTATTCCTTGTTAAAAATAAATTTTTAACCAATTGCATGGAGATGGTGCTGCCCCCTCGTTTAAATCGACCAGCAACAAAATTAGTAGCTATAGATTGCCTAAATGCTTCTTCATAAAAACCACGATGAGAAAAGAACAATGGATCTTCTGTAGTTAATAAGGCGTTCTTTAAATAATCGGTGATTTGCGCATATGGCGTAAAGCCAAAGCTCTCTGGCCCAACAATCATCGACTTTACCGCCCGACCGCCTTCAAATGCAGTATAAATAAAACTACCGTTCGCTTTTTGAAAATTAACATTTCCAAACTGAATTATTTTAAAATTATCGCGTGCAAGTTTGGAATCAAACTTACAATGCCAAGGATCTTTACTATCTAAATAAAAATTTAAATGATAAGAAAGTTGGCCAGCCACTTTCATGCCTTCTATAGATTCGAATAAACCAACAGGAAAAGAATTGATAAATTGTTGCGCACCTGTTTTAACGGTATTGATTTTGAGCTCATAAATTTTTTGAGGCGCAATGGTATATTTAACAAATGGATGAATTTGTATATTTCCTAATGTAGCAACCGAGCTGCTGTCTATGGAAATAAAATTTTCGCCGATTAACATTTTACAATCAATAGCAGCTGTTGGTACAATCACTTCTTTCTGTGCCAATTTTTTATGCTTCAATAATAAATTATGAATGTGCCAATTGCCCGAAATGCTTAGGTTTCCAGACTGGTAATCGATTGCATCCATTCGCGTTGAAACGGTGTCGAAATTAATTTTCAATCCAAACTTTTGTTCTATATAAGGCAATTCTACTTTTTTATTTTCTGCATAAAACTGCATGTTTAACTTTTTCAATTCAGGATAAACGTTTCCTTCTGCATGCCAGATTGATTCGTTATTATTTAAAATAAAAGTGGAATAAAACCGATTATTTAAAATTTGAATTGCTTTTGCTGCAATGTTAAATTGATTGCGATTATCGATTACTTTTAAGTTGCAATCTTGAATATCTAAACGAGCAGGAACTTTATATAATAAATCGTTGATTAAATTATCTGCAATATGCGCTAAATCAACATTGCTATTCACCAATTTGGTGGTGTCTTTTTTATTTTTTAATAAAAATTCGAAATTTCTTTTGCCAGCCAAATTAACCAATTGTAAATTGGCCCCTTTTACAATGAGTTCCGCTATTTTAATGCGACCAATTAAAATAGGCAACAAATTTACCTTTACTTTAAAATGTGCCACCGACAATAAAGTATCTAAGGAATCGGGCACTACGGTTATTTCATTCAAGGACACGGTGCCAAGGCCTTCGAATTTAGCCTGTTTAATGCTAATTGTTAGCTTATTGCGCTCTTTTTGCGCTGCTACAACTTTAGCGATAACGGCTAACATGATGCGCTCTCTAAAGCCAATCGCTAAACCTACACCCAATAAGCATAAGCCCACAAATACTAGTAATGTTATTTTGAGTTTTTTCATGAATAAAGGCTGAAAATAATAAATAATAAATGGAATAATGGTAATTTTGTTCATCAAATCTTACCCATGAAATATTTATTTTTTTTAATCGTTGGATGTAGTCTTTTGCTATTTAGTTGCGAAGAGGCTAATAATAATGACCCAGCGGTGGTGATAACTAAAATTTCTCCTTTCAATCATCAAGTTTACGACTTCAACGATACTGCTTTTTTCAAAATAAATTTTTCTGATAATAGCCTAATTACATCCACTAGCTTGCGATTATATTTAGCAACAGGCAAAGACTTGCTTAATATGTCATTTAAACCAAATAATAAAATAGCTAGCATTGATACTTTTTTAATCATGAATGATAGCGCTTACACCTTTGTTAATTTTGATATTGTTGCCGAAGACGATGCTGGCAATTCGAGCAGCAAAAGCAGTCACATTCACATTCGGTTATAAAACAATTGTTATGCCCGCATGTTCCTTATCTATTGAATAATTAATTAAATATAATGTATACCAAAGAACAAATTTTAAGTGCCTTAAGTAATGTAGAAGAACCCGATCTAAAAAAAGATTTGGTTACCTTAAACATGATAGAAGATGTGGAGATTAGTGGAAACGAAGTTCGCTTTTCTGTAATTTTAACTACCCCTGCATGCCCTTTAAAAGCTATGATTGAGAACGCATGCAACAATGCCATTCATCATTTTGTTGATAAAAATGCGGTTGTAAAAATAAACATGACCAGTAGAGTTACCAGTGCGGCAAAAGATCCAAGCTTTCCAAATATTAAAAATATAGTACTCGTAGCATCTGGTAAAGGTGGCGTTGGAAAATCGACTGTTGCGGTAAACTTGGCCATTAGTTTGAGTAAGCAAGGCGCAAAAGTTGGATTGATAGACGCAGATATTTATGGCCCCTCTATTCCAATGATGTTTAAGCTAGAAGGTTCGAGACCAGCAGCAGAAAAAAATGGAGATAAAGTAAGTTTGCTTCCAATAGAAAAATACGGAATCAAATTATTGTCTATCGGATTTTTCGTAGATCCTAACCAAGCTATTCCTTGGAGAGGCCCAATGGTTACAACAGCATTAAAACAATTATTTAACGACGCTAATTGGGGTGAACTAGATTATTTAATTGTAGATACGCCTCCAGGAACTGGAGATGTGCACATTACTTTAGGACAACAATTTCCAATAACTGGAGCAGTAATTGTGACCACTCCACAAAATATTGCAGTGGCAGACGCAAGAAAAGGAATGGCTATGTTTAGAATGGACGGTATTAAAATTCCCGTATTAGGAGTTATAGAAAACATGTCTTATTTCAGCCCAGCAGAAATGCCCGACCAACAGTACTTTATTTTTGGAAAAGATGGCGGTAAAAAATTAGCAGAACAATTTGAAGTACCATTTTTAGGCGAAATTCCATTGGTGCAATCGGTTGGTGAATCTAGCGATTCAGGAGCGCCTATATCACTGCAAGAAAACCATCCTACGGCTATTGCAATGGCAAATATTGCCTCTAAAGTAGCGCAACAAGTCGCTTTAATCAATGCAGGTTTGCATCAAAACAACCTAATTTAGTATTATTATAAATAACGTATCTTTGTCTAAAATTAAGAAGAAATAATGAACACTAGCCCAGAATTAATAGAGCGCATTGAAAATGCACTAGACCAAATAAGACCTTATTTAGAAGCAGATGGTGGAAATGTGGCACTTTACGAAGTGACAGACGATATGGTTGTGAAATTAAAATTATTAGGTGCATGTGGTACTTGCCCTATGAGTATTATGACTTTGAAAGCAGGTGTTGAGCAAGCGCTTAAGCGTGCGATACCAGAAATAACTTCGGTTGAAGCGCTTAACATTACCGATGCCGACGACCCAAATGCAGTTCTTCCTGAACGATTAAGAAACTAAAAAATAAAGAGCGTTCATACTAGTTGAACGCTCTTTTCGTTTAAACACTATTAGCCTATTTGCATTGAAAAAAATTACCCTGATTTTTTTTCTACTCTTAACCCCTTTTGCTGTGCAAACTGTGCATGCACAAGAAAAAAAACTCGTGCAATTTTCTGGCGTTATCCTTCATGCAGATAGTTTAGCACCACTTCCATTCGTCAATGTATTCAATGTTTCTAGAGGATATAAAGGAACCTATAGCGATTTTCGTGGATTCTTTTCCTTAGTAGTTGGTGTTGGCGATACAATTCGAATTGCTAGTTTAGGATTTAAAAAACAAGAAATTATTATTCCAGATAATTTAATAAACAACTCTGTTTCGGCAATATTTAAATTAAAACCAGAAAGTTTTAATATTCCGATGGTTTATATTTTTCCATTTGCAACCCTCGAACAATTTAAGCAAGCTTTTTTAAAACTAAAATTAGCAGACGACGATTTAATGTTGGCGCAGAAAAATTTAGACGAGAAAGTAATGAATGCGCTTAAAAATTCAATGGCTTGGGATGGCTCACAAAACAGCAAATACTTTTTCCAACAAAGTAGCGAAAAGCTATACTGGGCAGGTCAGAACAGGTATAATCCGCTTTTTGATATAGTAAAAATCAATCAGTTTATTCAATTATTAAACGAAGGAAAAATAAATTTGAAAAACGAGAAAAAAGAAGACTAGCTTTTTTTCTTTTTCAATGCAGGGTATTTCATTTTATACTCCGGACGAATCAAGCCTTTGGTAATTGCATCTAGCTTTTTCAAAATCAATCTTTTTTTAATCGGCGCAATTTTATCGACAAACAATTTACCTTCAATGTGATCGTATTCGTGTTGAATAATTCTGGCAAGTATGCCATCGTAAGTTTCTTCTATCGTATTAAAGTTTTCGTCTTGATAACGAATTTTTATAATAGGCTTTCTGACTACATCTTCTCTAACTTCTGGAATACTTAAACAGCCTTCCGAAAAAGACCATTCTTCGCCAGACTCTTCTAAAATTTCGGCATTGATAAATACTTTTTTAAAGCTTAATTGCTTTGGTTTGTCTTCTTCGTCTTCATCAAATGGAGTTGAATCGATAATAAATAATCGGATAGCCAAGCCAACTTGTGGTGCAGCCAAACCCACACCATGCGCATGATACATGGTTTCAAACATATCTGTAATTAAGCCTGGCAATTGCGGATAATCGGCAGCAATGTTTACGCCAACTTTTCTTAATACAGGATGACCAAAAGCAATAACAGGTAAAATCATTTTTTTAATTACTAGTTGATTCCATATAAGACTGCAATATGATTGTTGCGCTTACTAAATCAATGTGTTCTTTTTTTTCTCTTTCTTTTTTAGATTTTCCGCTTTGGGCAATTACTTGTGATGCCATTTTCGAGGTAAATCTTTCATCAATTCTTTTTACGGGTATTGCCGGAAATACCTTATTCAATTGCGCAACAAATTGGGTAATGCTTTGCGCAGACATTGATGGCGTATTATCCATTTGCTTAGGTTCTCCAACTACAAAAATAGACACTTGCTCTGTTGAAATATATTTTTTGATAAATTCCAAAAGCGCTTCGCTCTCGATGGTGGCTAGGCCCGTTGCAATGATATTCAAAGGGTCCGTTACGGCTATTCCCGTTCGTTTAGTTCCATAATCGAATGCCATCCATCTTCCCATGCTGTAAAGATAATCGCATTCCAACATTTTTAAAATTTTATTCCTATTATTTAACAACAAAGGTGTTTATAAATTACAGCATGTGGTTGGCTTATCGGGCTAAAATTCTTAAATTGCCGAATGCTTTTTAAAGATATTCCGGGGCAGCAAGCCGTAAAAAAAAGATTGATTAATTCTGTAAATGAAGCGCGCATTAGTCATGCGCAATTATTTCTTGGACCAGAAGGAAGCGGAAGTTTGGCTTTAGCTTTAGCCTATGCGCAATATATTTCTTGTTTAGATAAACAAGCCGACGACAGCTGTGGTAAATGTTCGGCTTGTACAAAATACCAAAAACTCATTCATCCAGATTTACATTTTAGTTACCCTTTTATTACTAAAGGATCGGCCGAAACAGCAGTAAACTATATTAAAGAATGGCGCAATGCCATTGCAGAAAACCCTTTCATGGGTATAGAACAATGGATGGAATACCTAGATGCCGAAAACAAGCAGCCAAATATTAATATCGCAGAATGCCATGCCATTATTCAAAAATTGGTATTGAAATCTTTTGAAGCAGAATATAAAATTATTTTAATTTGGTTACCAGAATACTTAGGGGCTGCCGGAAATTCTTTGTTGAAATTAATTGAAGAGCCTCCAGCTAAAACCTTATTTATTTTAATCGCGCAAAACTACGAACAAATTTTAGCTACCATACTTTCGCGAACACAATTAGTTAAAATTCCGAAATTAGCAGATGAAGAGCTCAAAGCTTATTTAATAGACAATGGCTGCCCGCAAGAAAAAGCTGGAAGAATTGCCTATTTAGCAAATGGCAATATTGCTGCTGCACAACAATTATTAGCCGAAGACGATGACGACTTAGAAAGCTTGTTTATTCAATGGTTTAGACTTTGCTATGGCAGAAAAGGTGTAGAAATAAACGATTGGATTGAACAGGTAGCCAATGCCCGTTTTGGCAGAGAAAATCAAAAAAGCTTATTAAGATTTGGTTTGCAAGTAGTCAGAGACTGTTTAATGGTTAATCTAGACCAAACGAGCATTGTGAAGTTTGAAAGCAAACATTTTGAACTCGCAAAGCTGGCAAATACCATTAATTTTGAAAATGCGCCACTCATTATCAAAGGTTTTGAGCAGGCTATTTATCATATAGAACGCAATGCGAACCCAAAAATCATGTTTTTGGACCTCAGTATTCAGATGATGAGAAATTTACAATTGAAAAATGTAAATTCGCAGTTAACAATAAACGAATAAAACTATGGGATGTGGATCATGTTCGACCGGTGGCTGTGCGCCAGCTGGTTGTAAAAGCAATGGTTCCTGCATGACAGACGGAGGTTGCAGTAAATTAGATGTGTACGATTGGTTCGCCAATATCGATATGCCTTCTAATTTTCAAGCATTTAATATTGTCGAAGTGAGATTTAAAGGCTCACGAAAAGATTTTTATCGCAATGTAGATCAACTATATCTTGAACTTGGAGAATTGGTGTGTGTAGAATCGGGAAGTGGTGGTTATGATGTTGGCCATGTAACCATGACTGGTGAAATGGTTCGCTTGCAGATGAAAAAAAGACATGTTACGCCGGAGTCATCAGAAATCAAAAAAATATATCGAAAGGCAAGTCCTTTAGATGTCGATAAATGGAAAGTGGCAAAAGAATTGGAGCATGAAAACATGCACAGAGCAAGAACAATTGCTTTGCAATTAAAGCTAAATATGAAATTAAGTGACGTGGATTATCAAGGCGATAAAACCAAAGCCACTTTTTATTATACAGCCGACGACCGTGTCGATTTTAGAGAGCTGATTAAAAAATTAGCGGAAGAGTTTAAAGTACGCATTGAAATGCGCCAAATTGGAATGCGCCAAGAAGCAAGCAGACTAGGGGCTATAGGCTCTTGTGGTCGAGAACTTTGCTGTTCTACTTGGTTAACCGATTTTAAAACAGTAAGTACTGCAGCTGCTAGGTATCAAAATTTATCTTTGAATACTTTAAAGCTTGCTGGACATTGTGGTAAATTAATATGCTGTTTGAATTTC
>Ga0102865_1000453_pt1 | contig 11131 bp, 12 predicted proteins | sample Colrivmet1449C02_FD_78440 | JGI IMG/M metagenome (GOLD analysis project Ga0102865, IMG submission 78440) | Estuarine microbial communities from the Columbia River estuary - metaG 1449C-02 | ecosystem: Environmental > Aquatic > Marine > Intertidal zone > Estuary | place: USA: Columbia River...
TAATAATTTACTTGCTGGCGCGAGCCCTGTCTTGCTGTTACTTTTTTAGAAGTAACTATTACAAGCTGTCTTTATGTACAATCATTTCACAATATTTATATTTTAATAAAGAATTTTTATGTTGTACCCATTCCATTTCAGAAATTTGATTAGACATTTTTTTTAATAAAATAGAATCAATTGGTTTTCTATCATATTCTGTATTTGAATATGTATAAAATAATTTGTTATTATTTAAATTAAACTCTACACTTTTTATAGATTTGGTCATCAACAATATATTTTATATAAAAATATAAAATATATTTCAATTAATTTTAAATTAAAACATTACATTATTTACAATAAAGTAATGGTTTTGAAGCTACGCTACTTTTTTAAAAGTTACTATTATTGTTTAATTATAAATGGATTGTTATTTAATTGAGATAATATAGTTGGATCTAAACGTTCAGATGATATTTTATCGAGTCTTTCATCATCGTTACGATATTGAATGATAGTTCCTATATTTTCTTTACTAGGTATAACAGGATTAATATTTACATTCATTTTTGGTCTTTTATCTTCTCGTTCTTTTAATAACATATTTTGTGTAGATTTAAGTTCTGCTTGTGATGTTTTTCCTGAAGATGTTTGGAAATATTGTGGTCCATTTATTTGTTTTTTCAGTTCAGTGTCTTTTGTTAACATTTGTTTTCCTGTAGTTCTTGCATCGTATTTTGTTACTAAATATCCCATACCTCGTTCTTTTTCAATACCACCTAAATATTTATTATCTATTAAAGATTGTTTTTGAGTAACCTTTGCATCTATACCTGATATACCACTTTGATATGCATTTGTTTTGCCTGTATCAAAAGTAGTTTTAACATTACCGAAATTATCATATATCATAGTACCTTGTTTTAAAGTTGTTTTAAATTCATCTTGTGGTTTAATAGCCATACCAAATTCTTTTCTTTGAGCATTTAATACATGTGATTGTTGCCCGGTTGTTTCACGTTCTGATTCATATGATGTTATTCCAGATTTACCATAATCATCTACCTTTTTATCTGTAATATTTCCAGTAACATTTCTAATAGAATCAGCTTCAAAGTTTTGTCTTTTAGGATTTTGAAATAATGATAGTGATAATTCTGAACTATTGTCAATATTGCCTAATCTTTGTTTTGTTTTAATTAATTGACTATTATTTGCTCCTCCATAATATTCCATATTATAATCTTGTCTAGATGACCCCTTAAAGTTTGTTTTGTAATCTCTTTCCATAGTTGTTTCTAAATGTGCACCAGGTCCTCTAAATAATTTATCTGGTGTTTCTTGTTCGTAATAAGTATCTGGACGTCTTTTTACTACTTCCCCTTCTACACCTCTTACACTACCAAATTGACCAGCTATTGTTCTGCCCTTATATGTTTCTTTTGGGTTATTTAAAACTCTTAATTCATCAACTGTTTTAGATCCCACTTTTGGATTCAATGGATTATCAATTGTTCCAGAAATAGGAGCTGAAATATATTCTTGTTCAACTGGACGTTCGTTTTGTCTATATAATGATGGAATATATCTATCTGTGTTTACTTGAGTAGTAAATGCTGGAGCCCCATAAATATTTTGAGGTGTTTTATCATACATACTACTTATTTCTTGTTTATGTTTAAATGTAGCACCTTTACCACTTCTACTTTCTAATAAAGATTCATTTGAAAAAGTTTCTATGTTTTGTTTAATACTACCACCAAAAAATGGAATCATATTCATATGAGAAACATCATATGGCAAACCTGTTAAATTATTAACTTCTACATTAGAATCTATATCTGAATACGCCTTTATTTCTATCATATTACCTGTTTTAAACATTGGTTGTGTTTCTATATTATCTATTTTAGTTTCAGTTCCTAAACGATTTATATCATTTATTTCACCTAATGTTTTCGAATTTAATCCTGTAACTTCAGGGTTAGAATTTAATTTAGCAGACATAATTGTTTCATTTCCCACTGCTCCATATGTATTAAATAATGGTGGAATAACTCCTGTTTCTGATGGGTTTTCAGCAAGACGATAATTTTCAAGAGATCTAGTTAAAATTTCTTTATTAGATTGTTCAACAACATTTGATTCATATATATTACTACCATTTGGTTTATCAAACGTTTCTATAGATTGTTTTATCGTTTCTTGTTGTCTAGGATTTTTACCATCTTTATTAAAGAAATATCCAAATAATGCTGTCAATCCAATTAACGGTAAAGTTAAATCACTCATAATATATTACAATTTCTAAAGAAATAAAATTTTACAAATTAAATACACTTATATTAATAAATATACTTAATTTGTAAAATTTTATAATAAATTTAATTTTAATTCACAACACTTTCATTCACAACACTTTCATTCACAACACTTTCATTCACAACACTTTCGTTTGTCGTTTCATTTGTTGTTTCATTTGTCATTTCATTTAATTTATTTTTATTAGATTTAGGAAATTTTAAATCTTCCCACATTAATAATCGCTTAACAATTTTTTTATCCATAGTAAATATTTTTTTTTGTACCTCATAAAATGAAATAGGTACATTTGTAATTTTATATTGTGCATGTAATTGTTTCAAAGTTTTATAATATAAATTATCATCATTTACTTGTATTGAATGTTTAATATGTGAGTCAACATATAGTCTATAGATCATTTTTACTAAATTAAATATTTCATTTTTTATAATATTAAACATAAATTTATATTCATAATAATTTTTTTCAAACTGTTTCAATAATTCAGGTTCTGGTAATAATTCTAAATATCTCATTCTAACATCAGGAATATTCCCACGAAGACTTTTTATATTTGTATAATTTTTATAATCAATTTTATAACTTACTAATTGATTATTTTCTTTATTTAAAGTTTTTATTAAAATTCCTCTTTTAAAAGGATGATAATTTATATCATCAGTATATACATTATTTATATCTAATTTTTTAGGACGTCTAATTCCATAAATATTATTAAATTGTTGAGTATAATCTTCTATATATGTTTCATTATTTATTCTAGAAATATAAACTAACATATTAATTTTATGTCTAACTACTATTCTGTTTTCTTTATGTAACAATACAAATACATATGTATATTGTTTATCTAATGTATCTAACAAGCTTTTATCAAAAACATCCCAAAATAAATCACTAAAACTTTTTGTACTATTCCAATAACTTTTACTAGCATCAATACATCGTGTGGTACTTGTATACCACGTACCATTGTAATTATACAATTTTATCATTGTACCATCTTCACAATATTCTATTCTTTTTACAGTACCACTTTTAAAAATAAAGTCACTATCACAATCTACCAATTTATTTTGACACATAGCCACAACTTTATTTGTACTCTTTTCAAAAATAATACCATTTGCTTGATAATTTATTATATCATTTTCAGTCTTTTCATTTTCAGTCTTTTCATTTTCAGTCTTTTCATTTTCAGTCTTTTCATTTTCAGTCTTTTCATTTTCAGTCTTTTTATTTTCAGTCCCTTCATTTTTATTAGCTAATAAAAATAGATTTTTTAGTTGTTCATCATTGCTATACTTTACACATAATCCGTATTTTTGAGATTCTTTTACTATATCACTATAACTTTTGTCCTTTACAAATTCCAACACTTTAGATATATCAACTTTAAACATTTAATTTTAATTATTTATTTAAATTTATTTCAATTTTTTTATTAAGCAAATTTGATAAATTTATCAATGGTATTACCTAAAGTAATAGTAGTTTCTTCTATATTTGACAATCTTGTTTTTGCATCTTCTACACGTTTATCGTCTAGATTATATATAGACTTTTCTTGAAACATGTTTTTATTTACAGCCTTAACATTTTGAATATCTATTTCCTCTATAAAATCTCTACTAATATACATTGGGTAATCAATCATTTTATATATTTTGTTTTCTGTAGTAGAATTTCTAAATTCGTCTATATTTAATTGTCCACCAAATATTTTTAAACTACATTGTGGTGGAGCTGGTTTTAATTCAGAATTAATTAATAAAGTTTTTGTTAATTTACAATACAAAGCTTTAATTAAATAATCTACATTAGATATTCGTTTATCTTGTTTATATGCTAACATACATGAAAAACTACAAAATATACCTTTTACACGAAATTTATTACTATCATAATTATAATTATCAGGTAATCCAATTGGTACTGTATTAAATTGATGACAGCACCACCAACAATTTACATCAGTTGAATATATCCATTTTTTATTATGAATTATTTGAGATAATATTTCAAAAAATCCTTTTTTTCTATTATTTTCTTGAGTCGCTTTAAATTTATTTTCAATATTATCATTTATTATGTCATTTCTTTTATCATTAATAATTCCGTGTAATTTATTTACCATAATATTATCTTCTTTTTCCCTAAACTTAACTCTTTGCTCGTATAATTCACTTATATTATTATCATCTATTAAATCATTTAATATATAATTTTTTTTCTCAAGTAATTCATTATATTCATCCTGATATGTATTTATTATGTTTTTATTTTCATTTTCTAATTCTGAAAAAACAGAATTTATAATAGATTCTTTAGTAGTATCATCATCATTTACAATACCAATATTTAAATCAATATTTTGTATACCGTCAATACATTCATTTTCTTTTTGTAAATCTGTATCTTCATTTATATCTAAATGTAAAATAAAATTATTATTATCTTGTAAAACTGTTGTTAATGGAATTTTCTTTCTAATTGATGAACTAAAATATTTTACTGCAGCTTTACGTCCTCTTTTCTTTTTCAGCTTAATTTCTTCCATTACAACTTCTTTTTTTTTTCTTCCACGCTTTTTCTTTTCTCCTTTAGGAACTTCTTCTATAGGTTTATTTTTTCTAGGTCTACCTTTTTTTCTTTTTACAACTTCATCTTTTTTTATTACTTCACAAACTTCCATTTAATTAAAATAATAATATTATCATTCTTATTTTGTTTTCAATTTCTTTATATTTCTTTATAATTAATTCAAGTTTACTCTATAATTTTTATTTATTTATATATTATAAAAAAATGTCTTCTACAAAAGAATTTACAAATTCTGATGAAAATATAGTTTCAAAATCAGATGAAAATGTAATTACAAATTCCAATGAAAATGATGATCAAGAATATTGTCCAAGCTTATTAGATACACTTGGATTTCTTAAATTTCCAGAAAATAATCTTATAGATTTTTCAGACAATACCTCACAATCTGGAGGATACTCTGATAAACTAAGTATATTTAGTTCAGATGAATCAACAAATAGCATTTTTCAAGATAAATCAAAATCAGATTCAAATGACGACGAACAAGAAGATTCAGAACAAGAAGATTCAGATGACGATTCAGATGACGATTCAGATGACGATTCAGATGACGAAGACGAAGATGACGATTCGCAAGACAAAGACGACGATTCGCAACACGACGATGAAGATGAATTAGATAAAAATAAAAGTAAGTCAATGTCATCTAAAATGTCATCTAAAATGACATCTAAAACTAAAAATTTATTATCAAAATCATATTATAAATTAAATAAAGAGTTAAAGAAAAGAAGGTCACCAATAAAATCAGAAAGAAAAATATTTTATAAACATTTATTATAATATATTAATTTATTTCTAATTGAGTATCCTGAACTATTGTGAATTTTTGGCATAGAATCTATAAAATCACAAACTATTTCACCATTATGATTACTATAATATACTTTTCGAATACCACGTCGCATCATTTTTTCTATACAGTCATTACATGGTCTAGAATATTTTAAATTATTATTTATTTTTCCTATTCTAATAATTAATATATCCATTCCTTTTATATTTTTATTTTTTGTTTTGTAAATAGCATCCATTTCTGCATGTATTGTAAATTTTATCATTTCGTTATTTAAATATATTTCTCTATTAAATTTATTAAATCCAAATGAATATGTTTTATTACCTTTTAATAAACATGCTCCATGTTTATATTGAATTGGCGAATTAGATGCCAATTTTACAAGTTTTTCTATACAATTATTAATATCAATTACTTTCATTTAATTTAAATAATTAAATGAAAGATAAAATCAATTTTTATTCATTACATTATTGTAAATAATGTTTAATATCAAAACCATTACTTTATTTTTTTAATAAAAAATAAAGATTAATATCAAAACAGGGCTCGCGCCTGCAAGAACTACTACTACAAATGGTAATAATTTTAGTTGCAGGCGCGAGCCCTGTTTTGATGTTACTTTTTTAAAAGTAACTTGTGCTTTTTAGTTCTATATTAAAACCAGATTTATTATTAATATTCCATATATTTCTGATTTCTATTATACAATTATCAATAACAGTATTTACACGAGGTAATTTAAATGTTTCTTCTTTGTTATCTATATAACATTTAATTAAGTGTTTTCCTTTAATATTTGGTAAATAACATCTAATTGTAAATTTATCATCATCTATTTCTGACATTAATTTATAAATACTTGTATTAAATAATTCACTATTTTTAGATTTTACTAATCGTTGTAATTTATTATCTATGTCTCTTAATAATATTAACAAATTCATATGTTCAATTTTATTAAATTCAAATACTATAAACTTTGGATTTATAATCATAACCTTTGATCGCCATAAATTTAATCCTATCGAGGGAGAAAAATAATAATTAAAATTATCAGAGTTTTGTTGTCTTTTTTTTACAACTTTTAACTGTTCTGAATTTATTAGATCAGATAGTACTTCAGAATTAATAATTATTGTCATAATAAACTATTATATATCTTAATTTTTAAATTCATTTAATCATTTCTCTTACATCTTTTCTACACACTGGACACGTAACTTTTTCTTGTAATAACCAATGTTTTATACAACGCCTATGAAATATATGTTTACAATCTAAAATTATAATTTTATCATCTATTTTATATTCATCCATACATATATTACATTCTTTATTACTATAATCATTTAAATTTTCTTCTAATATTATTTTACTATCTAATTTCTTAAATTGATCTTTAGTTAAAATCACTTTTATATCTTCAAATTCATTTACATTTATATTTGAATCAATATCAATTACACTTGGGTCTAAAAATACTTGCATTATTCTATTTAACATTGATGATTCTGTTAAAAATTCTAAATTATTTAATCTACTATAATAATTTGTATTTGTATCATTATAAATTTCACTAAATAATTCATTAGTTAATTCATTTATATTTGTATTTTCATTAACTAATTGATCTTCTATTACATCATCTATTTGATTATAAGTTTCATCGTTTATTTCATCGTTTATTTCATCGTTTATTTGATTATAAGTTTCATCGTTTATTTCATCGTTTATTTCATTATAATCAATTTCAATTTCAATTTCATTGTAAGTTTCATTGTAAGTTTCATTGTAAGTTTCATTGTCATTCTCTATTTCATTAATTGATTGGTTATAATTATTTAAAATATTATTTAATTGGTCATAACTGTGTTGGTTATTTAGTGTATTATGTGTTATATTTTCTGTATAATTAAAGACATTATCAAACATTATATTAATAACATTATTAAAATTATTATAATCATTTGATTCTAAAGATCTTCTTATATTAGAAATATTATTAGTTATTTGTTGATTAATTCTTATAGCGTCACTAAATTCATCGATTCTAGATGTAGTTAAAGGTTGATTATTAATTAATATATCAATTAATCTGTCATAAATATTTTCATCATTATCTTCTTCCATATTAATTAAATACATATATATTTTTTTTTTTTCAATTTTAATTTCGTTTATTTATCTTGATTAATTTAATAATTATTATTATTATATTTAATGTTAGATACAATATGTGATGTTTTAAAAACTGCATACAATCGTAATTGGATTTCTACTAGAGATGGTAATTGTTCATATAAACGTAAAGACGACGAATATTTATACATTACACCAAGTGGTGTGAGAAAACAACATCTTAATGCAGAGCTAATATTTAAACTTAAATTTGTAGATGATTATAAAAAGAGTTCAAGTCCTTGGAATAATTTAATAAGAGTAGATGATGAATATCAGAAAAAATTAATAGGTTTAGAACCTAGTGGTGAATTACCATTACATAGTTTATTACAAAGAATTGTTCCTGAAAATAGAGTTGTTTTACATTTACATCCAACTTATATCATAGCTGCTATGCATGCCGGATTAGATCTTCAACATATAGCTAAAGAATTTCCAGAAATTAATAGGTATACACGAGTTGGACCATCTGTACCAATTATTGAACCTATATCAGTTGAATTAGGTTTAGCAGCGATTCGCGCATTAAATTTAAATGAAACTACAGGTGATATAGACTTTGATATAATTGGTCTAAAATCTCATGGAATTATAGCAATTGGTAAAGATGCATGGAGTGCATATGAACATGTCGAGCGGTTAGAATCGATCTGTGAAGTTGTACTTGCATCTGGTAAAAAAAACATTAATTAATTTTTATTAAATTAACGTAAAGTACAACTACGTTAATTTAATAAAAATGTTAATTTTGTATGTATTTTTGTAAAACATCAGTTAGACTTTGTGATTTGTCTAATTCATTATTTAAAGCTTTATCAGATATATCTTTTTGATATTTGTTAATATATTTTAACACTATTTTTTTATCTAATTGTTCCTTTTCAAGTAAATCATTATATTGTTTTTTATCAAGTGCATATTTATCTTCATTATATATTTTTGAATCATCTATATCACTATTTGATTTTTCTATATATTCATCTATAGAAAATTTTCTTGGTATTCTTGGTTTTTTTACTGGATTTTTTACACCTTTATGAACTATAGAATAATCACTATAATTATTACCCCAATAACCTATACCTCGTTCTCCTAAATCATCACCTGCTATCATTAATCCATTATAAGAACTTACCAATGAGCAATTATTTTCAATTACACCGGAATTATAAGAACTAAATCCATCAGTTGTTTTGTGTATTAATTGTTTTGAACTTTCAGATTGGTCTTTTTCTGAATTTTTATATTTATTCCATTCAAAAATTTTATTAAATTGCTTATTTGAAAATTTCTTTTTACCAAATAAATTTACTAAATCAACTTTTAAATTATCATATTCTTCTACTTTTTCTAATCTAGTATAATTTTCACCATACCCATGATCATTCGGATCCTTTTTACTATTATTAAATTCTTCATTAAAGCTATCTATATCACAACTTTTTGGATCGACTTCATGTTTATATTTTGTCTTGTCAATTAAATGTATTGATTTTTTATTTGTTCGTTTTTCTTTTATATATTCAAAAGATGCTACTAATATTTTAAAATAACATTCATATTTTTTCTTATCAGTTTTATCAGTATATTTATCAGGATGATATTTTTTTACCCGTTTTCTAAATGATTTTGTAATATGTTCACTACTATCATCTTTAGTTACACCTAAAATAAAATAAGGATCATACGATTTACCGTCTATATCAATAACGTCCATATATATTATTACTTTTTAAAAAAAAGTAATATCAAAAACGTAACTTTTAAAAAAGTTACATCAAAACAGGGCTCGCGCCTGCAAGTAAATTATTATGGTTTATATAGTAGTAGTTCTTGCAGGCGCGAGCCCTGTTTTGATGTTAAACATTATTTACAATAATGTAACGACAATATTCTTTTGCGTACCATAAATTAATACCTGTCCATTCAAAGACAATATGGAATACGAATCCTGCTATAAAGTAAACTTCTATTTTATCTTTCATTCCAGAAATATTTGGAATATAATTTTTAAAATATGCTATTAAATTTCCGAATAATATTAAACAAATACCAACAACAACAGCCTCAATTAAAACCGCGCTTATACTTTTTTTAGATAACATCATTTATATTATTATTACATAATTTTATTTTTTATATATTTATTAAAATTTTCTTTAAAATTATCTGACAAATAAAAATGTTCTACTTCTAATCGTTTACGCATAGTTAAATTATTTTCACAATTTTCAATATTAAATATAATTTTAGGATTACTTTTATTAGTATAAAATAAAGTTTTTTTCAAAATATTTCCTGTATAATATGTATGATATTTATCTTTTAAATACCATGATACATTTTTTTCCATAGTGTCTAATTTTTGACAATTATTTTTTTCTTTATTATTTAAAAAATTTTCTAAATTTATACATTTATATAAAAGTGTGATTGTATTTCGTTTACAATCAAATTGTCTCCATATAATATAATTTAATATTTCATAATCATCATCAAATTCTACAAATTGAGCCTTGTAAACAAAATCTAAATTTATAGATCGTTTAGTTAATATTTTTGTTAATTCAATACTAGTATAACTAACAAGTGTAGTAATAATTTTATTTATATCACCTGAATACATATAATTACCATGATCATTATAAAAAAATACTAAATGAATTTCATCATGAAAAGTATAAATCATATGAGGATCATATTGTATATATAATTTCTTAGAAACTTCAATCATTATTTCATTAAATTTTTCTATAAATTTTAATTTATCATATATATTTGTTAAATAATTAAAATAAGATAAAATTTGTCTAGATTTTAAACTTACAATAAATGGTTTATAAGAATGACACTTTTTATTATTTCTATCTATATATTTAGTCATACGTAGTTTTATTTCACTCGTTTCAATCATTTTATAATTACACACATTATTATAGAAATTATTTAAATAACTAGTGTATATATTTTTAATTGCTTTAAATATTTGCATATTTATTATATAAATATAATTTTATTTTCAATTTTTTACATTATATTTTATTTATTTATTATAATAAAATGAAACAATCAACAAAAAGACGTTCTAAAGTTCTATCAAAAAAACGTTCTAAAGTTCTATCAAAAAAACGTTCTAAAGTTCTATCAAAAAAACGTTCTAAAGTTCGACGTTCTAAAGTTCTATCAAAAAAACGTTCTAAAGTTCGACGTTCTAAAGTTCTATCAAAAAAA
>Ga0102865_1000459_pt1 | contig 11018 bp, 10 predicted proteins | sample Colrivmet1449C02_FD_78440 | JGI IMG/M metagenome (GOLD analysis project Ga0102865, IMG submission 78440) | Estuarine microbial communities from the Columbia River estuary - metaG 1449C-02 | ecosystem: Environmental > Aquatic > Marine > Intertidal zone > Estuary | place: USA: Columbia River...
ATACTCAATGGAACAAGAGATTAGATGCACGATTAGCTGGTGCGCTGATGGGTATTCAGGCGATAAAAGGTGTGGAGTTAGGTGATGGATTTCAAACCGCAAAGCGCAGAGGTTCAGTAGCTCATGACGAGATTGAAAAGAATGCAAAAGGTGAAATCACTCGTCGTACTGATCGTGCAGGTGGTACTGAGGGTGGAATAAGCACCGGGCAAGTATTGCGGGTTAAGGTTGCAATGAAACCAATATCAACAGTTCCAAAAGCTTTGGATACCATCGATGTATCAACGGGTGAAGCTGCAAAAGCAATTAACCAAAGATCTGATGTTTGCGCGGTACCTGCCTCGGGAATTGTTGCAGAGGCTATGACTGCTCTGGTGCTTGCTGATGCTGTGCTGGAGAAGTTTGGTGGCGATAGTGTTCAAGAAACAAAACGCAACTTCGAAAACTATATGAAGAGCCTTGAAATCAAGTAATGTTAAAGAAAATTGTCCTAATAGGACCGCCTGGTGCTGGTAAATCAAGTATCGGAAAAGCGTTGGCACGGCAACTTAGTATGGATTTTATTGATAGCGATAATGAGATAGAGAAAATAGCAAATAGGAAAATAGCAGAAATCTTTGTTGATGATGGTGAAGCAGTGTTTCGCAAAATGGAGGTTGAGGTAGTGAGCAGATTACTCAATGATTTTTCAGGTGTAATCGCACTCGGTGGCGGGGCTCCTATCAATCCCGAGATTCAAAATCAATTACAGACTGCTGATTTTTCAATTGTTTTTATTGATGTATCTATCTCGCAAGCTGCTAATCGAATTGGCTTTAACAAAGATCGCCCGTTGTTGTTGATTAATCCCCGTCAGCAGTGGATGAGTCTAATGAGTCAACGCCGACCAATTTATGAGAAATTGGCAACTCAAACTGTTTCATCAGATGGTCAAAAGCCTGCAGAGGTTGCAAAAATGATAAGCGAGAAATTGAAAGCAAAATTATGAAGAGTATTAATGTAAAAGCTGAGAGAAATTATCAAGTTAAGGTGGGAATTAACTTTGCCACAGAAATGGCAGATATCTTAAAGAATCACAATAAAGTAATGCTGATTGCTCCCTCCTCGCTACTTAAAAAATTTAAGATTAAGGAGAGTAGAAATTTAAGCATCTTTTCTACCCCTGAGGGAGAAAATCAGAAAACTCTCACCACCTTAGATCGCGTATGGACGAAATGTGCAGCAATTGGGATTAAACGCGGTGATGCGATCATAGGATTTGGCGGAGGAGCTACAACTGACCTTGCGGGTTTTGCTGCCGCTACTTGGCTTCGCGGTATCTCTTGGTATGCATTTCCGACATCACTTGCTGGAATGGTTGATGCAGCAGTAGGTGGAAAAACTGGGATCAACGCCAAATCGGGCAAGAATTTGATTGGATCTTTTTATTCACCCTCAGAGGTACTGATAGATACAAATTTCTTAGAAAAATTACCAACCAGGGATCTATCAGCAGGCATGGCAGAGGTAATTAAATGTGGATTTATATCAGATTATAAGATCTTAAATTTAGTGCAAGATGAGTTCCTCGATTATGAAGAGCTTATCTATAGATCTGTTCAAGTAAAAGCCTATGTAGTCTCAAAGGATTTCAAGGAAAGCAAGCTGCGCGAAATCCTAAATTATGGGCACACCCTTGGCCACGCGATTGAAAAGGATAGTTCCTATAAATTACGCCATGGTGAAGCGGTAAGTATTGGCATGGTTTTTGCAGCTGAATTAAGCCGTGATTTAGCAAATCTTTCAGATGATGCTGTATTACTTCATCGAGAAATACTACAAAATTTCAATTTGCCAATTACTTACCCTAAAAAAAGATGGCCACAACTCTTACAAGCACTTTCAAAGGATAAAAAAGTTAAGCAAGTGAAGTTACGCTTCATTGGCATTAGCAAGATTGGCAAACCAGTCTGGTTTGAAGATGTTTCACCGACACATCTATCTAAGGTTTATGAGAGAATTAGCTCATGAAAATTCTCATTTTAAATGGTCCTAACCTTTCAAGATTGGACCTGCGAGAACAAAAACATTATGGGGATATGGATTACCCGCAACTGAAAAAAGCCATCGAAGAGAAGGCTAAATCGTTGGGCATGGATGTAGAGATCAAACAAAGTGATAGTGAGAGTGAATTAATATCTTGGATTCATGAGGCTGCTGATAAGAAACAACCATTAATTTTCAATCCTGCCGCCTTCACGCACTATTCATATGCGATAAGGGATGCAGTAACCATGCTGACTGCACCGGTTATTGAGGTTCATCTTTCAAATCCTTTGTCTCGAGAGGAGTTTCGTCATACCTCAGTAATTAGTGGGGTAGTGAAAGGATCTATCGCGGGATTTGGGGTTGAAAGTTATCACCTAGCGCTGATTGCAATGCAAAAGTTGGTTGGTTAACAAGGTAGGATTTGGTAGTAAATTTTAAGTAATCTTTCAATTGAGCATAGCGAATAGGAAAAAATGGCAACAACAAATGATTTAAAAAACGGCATGACCTTAAATCTTGATGGTCAATTATGGAATGTTATTGAATTCCAACATGTAAAGCCGGGCAAAGGTGGTGCATTTGTGCGCACCAAGATGAGATCTGTAATGTCTGGAAAAGTTGTTGAAAAAACATTTAATGCTGGAATTAAAGTTGAAGTGGCATCAGTTGAAAAACGAGATATGCAGTATCTATATCGAGACGGTGAAGATTTCATGTTCATGGATTCAACTAACTATGATCAAATTAGAATTAGTAAGCAAACAGTAGGTGAGGCAGTGGATTATTTGCTAGAAAATGCTGATGCAATTGTGGCAATGCATGAAGGCAATCCCTTATTTCTTGAGCTGCCAGCTTCGGTTGAATTAACAATTACATATACCGAACCAGGGTTGCAGGGTGATCGCTCTTCTGGCGGAACAAAGCCAGCAACTGTTGAAACAGGAATCACTATTCAAGTCCCGTTATTTATTAAGCAGGATGAAAAAGTTTTAGTAGACACTCGAACTGGTGCCTATCTAGGACGCGCAAACTAATAATGTCTGCCCGAAGTAAGGCTCGTAAGCGGGCATTGGATTTCCTCTATGAAGGGGATATCAAGAAAGCTGACGCGGTGGAACTTTTCAAAACGAGGGGTGCTACTGAACTATCCCAAGAGCCGTATGTAATGGTTTTGCTAGCGGGGGTAGCTGAGCACATAAACAAGATAGATGAATTAATAATTACCTACGCCCAAGGTTGGGATATGGATCGAATGCCACCGATTGATCGAAATATTCTTCGAATCGCGATTTATGAAATTCTTTGGGAGAGCGCAGTAGATCTTCAGGTTGCATGTGATGAAGCTGTTGAACTGGCAAAATCATTATCTACCGATGAATCCTCAAGTTATATAAATGGTGTCCTAGGAAGGATTATTAAGCTTAAGGATTCAATCGCTATTTAGGCGTTAAGCAAATCCGCCTCTGCTAAGTAATCAAGTGTTGTTGATTCATCAATACCAAGTAAGAGGGCTAGGAACTGTAGATCATTTGCCCTAATGGTTAGCAGCTGACCGTTCCAGTCTTTACGGCGATCACTTATTGATTTAGTGAATTTGCGAAGGCTTTGTGCAGTTGATCCCTCATGCTGGCTTAACTTATGAAGATCTAAACTCAAGCTTCTGGCAACCACCTGGGGTGAAGAGTCTGGGAACAACTCAGTTATGGGCACTTGATAGAACTCCATTAGTAATATTGCTTTTTTTAGAGAGATTGCACGATCAGCTCTTTCATAGGAACCGATCACAACCGCCTTCCATTTTCCATTTGAGTGACGCTCTACATCTTGCAAGCTCCACCCTTTTGATTTTCTGATTATTCTTAAGCGATCTGCTGGGTTGTTTTTGTTCATCTGCGCAGGGTAGCCACACCAGGAATTTGGTGATTTTATTATCCACAGACTCTCTGCTAATATACGGCGATTCCTTTAACGATCCGTCCAGAGAGGCGGCGAAGGAGAAGTAAATGGGTATTTTGCTATCTGGCGCAGACATCGATCGCGCAATCAAACGTATTTCACATGAAATTCTTGAACATAATCAAGGAATAAATAATTTAGTTTTAATGGGAATTCCCACTAGAGGGGCATACCTTGCTGATCGAATTGCAGCTTTTATCAGCGAAATTGAGGGCGCAGTTGCAGTAGGTGTTTTAGATATCACTCTGCATAGAGATGATCTCCGACTCAGACCACCAAAACCCTTACTTCCTACAAAACTGCCACCTGGTGGAATCGAAGGCAAAGATCTAGTTCTAGTTGATGATGTCTTATTCTCAGGCAGAACAATCCGAGCAGCACTTGATGCGATCGGTGAGTTGGGTAGACCAAAGAGTGTTCAACTGGCGGTTTTGGTAGATCGGGGCCATAGGCAACTGCCCATACGTGCAGATTATGTTGGCAAAAATATACCGACTTCAATTAATGAGAGTGTAAAGGTGCTCTTGTCGGAGTATGACGAGGAAGATCTTGTGGAGCTGATCAAATGATCTCCGGGCACCTACTTTCAGCGGCAGATCTTTCAAAGGAGCAGGCTTTAAATCTGCTGGCCACAGCAAAGGAATTGGCGCAGATCACTGATGGTCCAAACAAGAAACTTCCCACTTTGCGTGGGAAAACGATTGTCAATCTATTTTTTGAAGATTCAACTAGAACGCGAATAAGTTTTGAAACAGCAGCAAAACGTTTATCTGCAGATGTAATCAACTTTTCGGCTAAAGGTTCATCAGTAAGTAAGGGTGAAAGTTTGAAAGACACCGCCCAAACCCTGCAAGCAATGGGCGCGGATGCGGTTGTAATCAGGCATGGCAGCTCTGGTGCGGCTAAGAGATTAGCTGATACGCAGTGGATACAAGCGGCGGTGATAAATGCTGGAGATGGAACACATGAGCATCCAACTCAAGCCTTGCTAGATGCTTTCACCATAAAGCAGCATCTAAGGCCGGATTCAAAAGATTTATCGGGAATTAAAGTATTGATTGTGGGAGACATTCTTCACTCAAGAGTTGCAAGAAGTAATATTTTGCTGCTTACCAAACTTGGTGCAGAAATAACCTTAGTGGCTCCGCCAACTTTATTGCCGGTTGGAGTTAGCGATTGGCCAGTAAAGGTTTCCTATGACTTTGATAGTGAAATTTCTAAGTGTGATGTAGTTATGATGCTTCGCATTCAATTAGAGCGTATGGCAGATTCATTCTTCCCATCCGCCCAGGAGTACTCCCGCAGATATGGTTTAAATTCTGCTCGACTCTCCAAGTTGGCGAAAAATGCAATAGTTATGCACCCAGGACCGATGAATCGGGGATTGGAGATTTCAGCAGAAAGCGCCGACGATCTTAAATCAGTAATTATTGACCAAGTCAAGAACGGTGTAGCGGTGAGAATGGCTGTCCTTTATGAATTACTGGGTGGCGCCCCGTTAGGAGATAGCAAATGATCAATATCATTAATGCAAAACTAGCAAATGGCGATGTGGTTGATGTGCAGATTAATGGTGAATTAATTACCAAAGTTAGTCCGGCCGCAGGAACAAAAATAAAAGAGGCTATCGATGCCACCGGCAAGATGCTGCTTCCTGGTTTAGTTGATTTACACACTCATTTGCGTGAACCAGGACAAGAAGATGCTGAAACAGTATTAACTGGATCAAAATCTGCAGCAGCTGGTGGCTTCACCGCTATCTCTTCAATGGCAAACACAAATCCAGTAGCTGATACAGCTGGTGTTGTGGAGCAGATTTATCGTTTGGGTAAAGCGGCTGGATTATGCGATGTGAATCCAATTGGCGCAGTAACTAAGGGATTAGATGGTGAGAAATTATCTGAAATTGGTGCAATGGCTGATTCGATTGCCAAGGTAAGAATATTTAGTGACGACGGAAAATGTGTATCAGATCCATTAATCATGCGCCGAGCACTTGAATATGTAAAAACCTTCAATGGGATTATTGCCCAGCACGCCCAGGAGCCTCGTCTGACCGTTGATGCACAGATGAATGAAGGAAGTGTTTCAGCTCGAATTGGCCTGAAAGGTTGGCCAGCGATTGCCGAAGAGGCGATTATTGCAAGAGATATTCTGCTAGCCGAACATGTGCAATCACGATTACATATTTGCCATGTAACAACCGCTGGGGGAGTGGATCTCATTAGGTGGGCCAAAGCACGTGGCATACAAGTCACAGCAGAGGTCACGCCACATCACCTTCTGCTCACCGATGATTTAGTTGAAAATTATGACCCAATTTATAAGGTTAACCCACCACTTAGAACTCAAAAGGATGTGATGGCATTGCGTGAAGGATTGGCTGAAGGAATTATTGATATTGTGGCAACTGATCATGCACCACACCCCACAGAGGACAAGGATTGTGAATGGCATTCAGCAGCTTTTGGCATGGTGGGTCTTGAAACTGCATTGTCGGTGGTAGTCAAAACTATGATTGAAAGTAAATTGATGAGTTGGTCTGATCTGGTAAATCGGATGTCAATTAAACCAGCGCAGATTGCCGGCTACCAGCAACAGGGGCAGGAGATTGCAGCGAATCAGCCAGCGAATTTAATATTGATAGATCCATCCGCAACTTGGCAGGTTAATCCAAAGAGTTTGCGTTCAAAGAGTAAGAACACCCCTTTTGGTGGAATGCAGTTACCAACAACTGTTATTGATGTCTTCTATAACGGCAAACAGGTAGTAGCAAATCGAGAATTAGTAGATCAAGAATGAAAAATTAATGATTAGACGCTCACCTGCATATCTAGTCTTAGATGATGGCCGGATTTTTGAGGGGTTTTCTTGGGCAAAAAGTGGTGAGACTTTTGGCGAGGCTGTGTTTTCAACTGGTATGACTGGGTATCAGGAGACATTAACTGATCCCTCATATCACAAGCAGATAGTGATTATGACTGCTCCGCATGTGGGTAATACTGGAGTTAATACCGCAGATAAGGAATCAGAAAAGATTTGGGTTTCAGGATTTGTGGTGCGAAATCCATCTCCAATTTCTAGTAACTGGCGAAGTGAGAAAACTTTGGAACAAGAGTTGATTGATGCTCAAGTTGTAGGAATTCAAGGTGTGGATACCAGGGCGATTACTCGGCACTTAAGAGATCGTGGTGTCATGAGAGTGGGTATCTTTAGTGATACAACTCTTACAAAAGATGAGATGGTAATTAAGGTTAGACAAGTACCAGTAATGAGTGGCGCATTTCTCGCAGCTGATGTAACGACAAAAGAACCTTACATAGTAAATCCTCCAAAGGGAGTTGCTACAAGATTTAAGGTGGCAGCTATTGATCTTGGCATAAAGTCAGCTACGCCACGGGCGATGTCTAATTTAGGTATTGAGGTTCATGTCCTGCCACTTGATACCACCTTTGAACAAATTAAATCCTTATCACCTGATGGAGTGTTTCTTTCCAACGGGCCAGGTGATCCTTCAACTATGACAGCAGTTGTTGAATTAGTTCGCCAAGTATTACAGGAGGAGATACCATTTTTTGGAATCTGTTTTGGTCATCAAATATTAGGTAGAGCGCTCGGTTTTGAAACTTATAAATTACCATTTGGACACAGGGGCATAAATCAACCGGTAATCGATTTAACAACTGGGAAAGTTGAGATCACTGCCCAAAATCATGGCTTCGCTGTCTCTGCGCCTAAGGATCATGACTTCAATACTGTCTATGGAAATGGGCGAGTAACTCATATTTCATTAAATGATTCAGTGGTTGAGGGCATGGAATTAATCTCAGTTCCTGCTTTTTCTGTTCAATACCACCCAGAATCATGTGCTGGACCACATGATGCATCATATTTATTCCAAAGATTTGTAGATTTAATGCAAACACCAAAGCTAGGCCTTAGGGAAAACAATGCCTAGAGATAAATCAATCGAAAGTGTTTTGGTAATAGGCAGTGGTCCGATTGTAATTGGTCAGGCTTGAGAGATTGATTATTCTGGAACAAAAGATTGTAGAGTTTTGAGAGCTGAGGGAATTAGAGTGATTTTGATTAACTCGAATCCAGCCACAATTATGACTGATCCAGAGTTTGCAGACGCGACATACATCGAACCGATAACACCTGAAGTAATCGAAAAGATTTTAGAAAAAGAAAGACCTAGCGCTGTTTTAGCAACATTGGGAGGTCAGACCGCACTTAATGCTGCCATGGCACTCCATGAACGTGGTGCATTTGAAAAATACGGCGCCAAGTTAATTGGTGCAGATGTAAATGCCATAAAGCGTGGTGAGGATCGTGAAGTATTTAAAAAAATCGTGGAAACAATTGGTGGACAATCAGCACGTTCTAAAATATGTCATTCAATGCAAGAATGTCTGGTTGCTGCACTCGATTTGAAATATCCAGTGGTAGTGCGGCCATCTTTCACCATGGGTGGGCTTGGTTCTGGAATTGCCTACAACGAATCTGATTTACAACAGATTGCAGGAGCAGGTTTGCGTCATAGTCCAACTACAGAAGTTTTGTTGGAAGAGTCAATCATCGGCTGGAAAGAGTATGAGCTCGAAGTAATGCGAGATCATAATGACAACGTAGTGATTGTTTGCAGCATTGAAAATGTTGATCCTATGGGTGTTCATACTGGTGATTCAATTACGGTAGCTCCAGCCATGACCTTGACTGATGTTGAGTATCAAAAATTGCGTGATCTTTCGATTGCGATTATTCGCGAGGTTGGCGTGGCCACCGGTGGCTGCAATATTCAATTTGCAGTGAATCCAGATGATGGTCGGATACTTGTTATCGAGATGAATCCCCGCGTCTCACGCTCATCAGCTCTTGCTTCAAAAGCTACTGGATTTCCAATTGCAAAGATTGCAACAAAATTGGCCATAGGTTATTCGTTAGATGAGATTGATAATGACATTACTAAGTCAACTCCAGCATCATTTGAACCAGCACTTGATTATGTCGTGGTCAAAGTTCCAAGGTTTGCCTTTGAAAAATTTCCCGAGGCTGATGTTCGTTTAACAACGACTATGAAAAGTGTTGGCGAAGTAATGGCGATTGGCAGAAGTTTCCCAGAGGCACTGCAAAAAGCGATGCGATCATTAGAAAAAGTGGGAGCAACTTTCACATGGCAGCAGATGAACAAGGATGATCTGCTGAAAAAAATTCAAATACCAACTGAGTTTAGGTTGCAGCAAGTCCAGATGGCGATGGCGAATGGTGCAACAGTAGATGAGGTTTACCAAGCGACTAAAATTGATCGATGGTTTTTAGAACAGATTAATCAGATAAATCACCAAGCTGATCTCGTCTCAAAATCTGCTGAACTGAGCAAGGATCTTCTTAGGGCTTCAAAAATGATGGGATTTTCAGATGCACAGATAGCAGATCTGCGTAATACTGAAGAAAGCCAAGTGAAAATTGCTAGGAATAATTTCAAGTTGCATCCAGTGTATAAAACAGTAGACACCTGCGCTGGTGAGTTTGCAGCGCTGACTCCTTACTACTACTCCGCTTATGATGAAGAGAGTGAGGTACTTCCCAGAACTAAAACAGCAGTAATTATTTTAGGAAGTGGACCAAATCGAATAGGTCAAGGAATTGAGTTTGATTACTCATGTGTGCACGCCTCATTTGCATTGCGAGAGGCTGGGTATGAAACAATTATGATCAACTGCAATCCTGAAACTGTATCAACTGATTACGACACTTCAGATAGATTATATTTTGAGCCATTAACTTTAGAAGATGTTTTAGAGGTAATCGCTGCTGAATATGCTGCTGGTCCAGTTTTAGGTGTCATCGCACAACTTGGTGGCCAAACTCCATTAGGTCTAGCACGTGGTTTATTAGAGGCTGGCATACCAATATTGGGAACTTCACCTGACGCTATTGATCTAGCTGAAGAGCGTGGAGCATTTGGGGAATTACTTAAAGCAAATAATTTATCAGCTCCAAAATTTGGCATGGCAAATTCTTATGATGAATCAGCAAAAATTGCTGCTGGCATTGGTTATCCAGTTTTGGTTAGACCTTCATATGTATTAGGCGGCCGGGGTATGGAAATTGTTTATGACGAAGAGTCCCTGCGTGGGTTTATTGAGAAGGCAACAGCAATCACCCCAAATCACCCAGTGCTTATTGATAAGTTTCTTGATGACGCAATTGAGATTGATGTTGATGCTTTATATGACGGAGATGAGTTGTACTTAGCAGGTGTAATGGAGCATATTGAAGAGGCAGGGGTACATTCGGGTGATTCTGCTTGCGTGCTACCGAGTACATCCTTAGATAAAGATTTGCTAGCTGAGATCAGGCAAGCGACAGAGAAAATTGCAAAAGATGTAGGAGTTAGAGGTCTGATAAACATCCAATTTGCGGTCACCCTAAACCCGCAGAAGTTGTATGTTTTAGAAGCTAATCCAAGAGCATCTCGGACCGTGCCATTTGTGGCAAAAGCAACTGGGGTTCCCCTGGCAAAGGCAGCAGCGTTAATTGCAACTGGAAAACATATAGCTGATCTGCGAAAAGATAAGATTCTTCCAGCTGCTGGTGATGGTAAAGCAAATGGGGTGTCAGTAAAAGAGGCGGTTTTGCCTTTTAATAGATTTAGGAGAATTGATGGTTCTGGAGTGGATACAGTTCTAGGTCCGGAGATGAAATCAACTGGTGAGGTAATGGGAATAGCAAATAATTTCGGTTTAGCATTTGCTAAAAGCCAGACCGCAGCTTTTGGTCCGCTACCTAAGTCTGGTGCTGTCTTTATCTCACTATCACAGAAAGATAAAGAGCAAGGTTGGAGGGCAGCGCGTGATCTTCACCAGATCGGATTTAAGATCTATACCACCGCAGGTACGCACAAATTCTTGCAAGAAAAAGGTATACCTTCTGAAAAAGTAAGAAAGAATTCAGACCCAACTTCAAATCAGCCGTCATCTAGTGAAATAATTACGCAAGGACTAGTGCAGCTGGTGATAAATACTCCA
>Ga0102865_1000466_pt1 | contig 10950 bp, 12 predicted proteins | sample Colrivmet1449C02_FD_78440 | JGI IMG/M metagenome (GOLD analysis project Ga0102865, IMG submission 78440) | Estuarine microbial communities from the Columbia River estuary - metaG 1449C-02 | ecosystem: Environmental > Aquatic > Marine > Intertidal zone > Estuary | place: USA: Columbia River...
ATGATTAAAGAACCTATCAATAAAATGATGGGTGGTGGACTTTGGATATGGAAAGAACCTGAAATGGGTCACAGATACATTATGGGTGTGGACGTTTCTCGTGGGGACTCTGAAGATTATTCGACATTCCAAATTTATGATTTTGACGAAAGAGACCAAGTTGCCGAATATATTGGAAAACTTCCTCCTGATGTATTGGCGGAAATTGCTTACAAATGGGGTAACATGTACAACTGTTTCATTGTTGTGGATATTACGGGTGGTATGGGAGTTGCTACCGCAAGAAAACTTCAAGAATTAGGATATAAAGATTTGTATGTTGATGGTGTAGATTTTGGTAACAAATGGAAATATGACCCAAAGGCGGCTGAAAAAATTCCTGGTATTAACTTTAACAATAAAAGAGTTCAAATTATTGCTGCTCTTGAGGAAGGATTAAGACACGGATTAAAAGTTCATTCATCAAGATTATTGAATGAAATGAATACATTTGTTTATATTAATGGAAGACCTGACCACATGAAAGGACAACATGATGATTTAATTATGTCTTTGGCTATGGCTGTTTATGTATCTGATTCATCTTTTTCACAACTTACAAAGGTTACACAACAGGCAAAAACAATGTTGGAATCTTGGCAGGTTACTTCTTATGACCCACCAAAAGAACAATACTTTAACCCGGCAATGCCAAATACACAATATAAAACAAATATTGCATATCAAAATCAACCAACACAAAAGGATTATCAAGACTATTTATGGGTGTTCGGCGGATATAAGCGTTGATAAAAAATACATATATATTAACTTTTTACTATGGAAGAAAAAAACTTGACAATATGGCAACGATTGTCCCAAGAACTTGGACCAAATTCATTGTTGGGTCAAGACATACCTACTTATAAGTTTGATAAAAAAGAACTATTAAGAACTACTGACAAGGATGAGTATGAAAAACAAAAACTCCAAGCCAGACAAACATATTATATTACAAGCCAATGGGCTAAAATTGAAAATAATTTATATTCACAAGCGGTTTATTATCAACCAACTAGATTGGCATCGTATTATGATTATGAGTCAATGGAATATACTCCTGAAATTTCTGCAGCATTAGATACATACGCTGAAGAATCAACAACAGTTGATGAGAATGGATACATGTTACAAATATACTCCGATTCTCCAAGAATTAAGGCTGTATTGGGAGATTTATTTAATAACGCTTTGGACATTAACACAAACTTACCAATGTGGACACGTAATACCGCAAAATATGGTGACAACTTCGTGTTTTTAAAGTTGGACCCTGAAAGAGGTGTTGTTGGTTGTTTACAATTACCAAACATTGAAATTGAACGTATTGAAGTTGGTATGAAAGGTAAAGCAACTTCAGGTATGGGTGGAGCGGTTGCTTCGGGTAGCGATGCCAAAAGCCTAACATTTACTTGGAAAAACAAAAGTTTGGAATTTAATAGTTGGGAAGTTGCTCACTTTAGATTATTGGGTGATGATAGAAAATTACCATATGGTACCGCCATGTTGGAAAAGGCAAGAAGAATTTGGAAACAATTAATTCTTGCTGAAGATGCTATGTTGGTATATAGAACATCAAGAGCACCAGAAAGACGTGTATTTAAGGTATTTGTTGGTAACATGGATGATGCAGATATTCAACCATACGTTCAAAGATTTGCTCAACAATTTAAAAAAGACCAAGTAACTGACCCACAAACAGGAAACGTAGATATGAGATTCAATCAAATGGCGGTTGACCAAGATTTCTTTGTACCTGTTAGAGACCCGGCATCACCAAACCCAATTGAGACTTTGCCAGGAGCGACAAACTTATCGGAGATTGCCGACATTGAATATATTCAAAAGAAACTTTTAACAGCGTTAAGAATACCAAAAGCATTCTTGGGATTTGAAGAGGTTGTTGGTGATGGTAGAAATTTATCGTTACAAGATATTCGTTTTGCAAGAACAATCAATAGAATTCAAAAATCTATGGTTGCAGAACTTAACAAAATTGCAATTGTTCATTTATTTTTATTGGGTTTTGAAGACGAATTAAACTCGTTCCAATTGAGTTTAACTAACCCATCTAAACAAGCTGACTTACTAACAATAGATGTTTGGAAAGAAAAAATGTTGTTGTACAAAGACGCTGTAACAAAGGTTGAAGGTATCGCTCCAACATCACAAACATGGGCTAAGAAACACATTCTTGGTTTTTCTGATGAAGATATTAAACTTGATTTACAACAACAAAGAGTTGAGAAAGCGGTTGCTGCTGAAATTGAAGCAACACCTAATGTTATAACACATACCGGATTATTCGATAATATTGATAAACTTTATGGTAATGGTCCATCATCAGGAACAACATCTCCACCGGCTGAAGGTGGTGGATTAGGGGCTGATTTAGGTGGAGCTCCACCGGCAGGAGGTGAACTTCCACCGGCTGAAGGTGAAACTGCAATCACACCTGAATCTGTTAAAAAGAATATGAATATATTATTAGAAAGAGATAATGTTTATGGTGTTGATGAAATTGATTTGGAAAAAGGTAGACGTTCTTTAGGTATTATTGAAGAACAATTAGGAAAACTAATTGATTGATATATTTATTAATATGAAATTTGGACAATTACTTAGCAAAATTGAAGGATTAATGGTTAATTCTTATGTAAATGAAACAACAAAATTTGAGGTGAGGAACTTCAAAAAATTGGTATTGGAAAACAAAAATGTTAGTACAATGTTTTACATTTATACTGAATTGTCCAAGAAAAAAGGTTATGATAAGACATTATCTGAGGCTTACATCAATGAATCTTTAAGACAAGTTGAAAAAATTCTTCCGAAATTAAATACCCAAAAAATTGAATATTGGGTTAAAGATGTTGTTAGTGAAAATAACTACAAAAATATTGACAATTTAATTTATAATTCTCCTGATAAAATTATGGAGAATGTTGAAAGCAGAAACACTTTGATAAAAACTTTAAGTGAAACCACTGAAGTTAAAACTGCGATACAACTACCAATGGAAACTTTATTGAATATTGCCAATAGAGAAATTAGTTCTTATATTGAAAATTTAGATGAGGATTCTAAAAGAGACTTATCTAAAGTGTTAATGACTGAAGATACTGAATTATCCAAAGAATTTGAAGAATTAAAAACAAAAACAATTCATTCATTAAGTAATCTTAATGAATCAATGGATGAAAGTACAACAAAAAAATTACAAGAAACCATCCAACAAATTAAAGGTGAGGTGTTTTCTAAAATCAATTATGTAAAATTATACAATTTGTATAATAATATTAATTAATCTTTAGGTTTTTGTGATTCAACGTATTGAGCCTTTAATTTTTGAGCTCTACGTGTAACAGATGGTTTTTCATACTGAAGTCTTTCTCTCAACTTTTCATTTTGCTTGGTTTTAATTACCTTTCCTTTTAATTGTTTCAAGGCTTTTTCCAAAGGAGTTTTTGTATCAATTTTTACTTTTAACATATTATAGTAAATAATACAAAGTTGGTGAAAATTTGACAATAGAAACAAATTAGATTATTTTTTTTCAAACAATAAACAATTTATACACATGAATATTAATGAAAAAAGGAAAAACATCACGGATTGTAGGATTCAACAATTCAAAAGTGAGTTATGGAACAGTTGATTCCAAAAATTTTAAATCGGTTTATCTTAATCTACAAAGTTGGGTTTCACCAAAACAAAGTTATGACAATTGGGAAAGAATAGTGTCAAATTTTAGTAGACAGATAAAACATACAATATTTGAAATATTAGACCCAACATTTTTTAAAGACAACTATATTGTTGATTTAGATTTGAGGACTAGCGGAATTGTTTATGGTAAGAAAAGTTTTATGAATTTGGAAATTACCTTATTCTTATCACAAGAAGTAGATTTCAAAGATACAATTCTTAAAGATAAATTAAAAAGAATTGCTAAAGAAATTTATATTGAAAACTTCAAATAGAACGAGTATTTTGATTTTACACTATCTAAAAAGAGCAAAGAAGAAGCATCTTAGTATTTATTACTAAAACATACGTATGAAAATATTAGGACCTACCGACACAGGGAAAGGAATATTGATTGAAATGGATGCAGGATATGTGTCACCATCTCATGAATTTAACAAAAAGATGCTTGAAGAAAATCACAAGAATTTCTTGGATTATTCAAAACCTTTTGAATTCTATGCCGTACTTCAAAAATACAACACACCAAACCGTAATGGTAGAGTGTATCCCGAAAGAATTTTAAAACGTGAATCTGAAAATTATAAAAAGATGATTGAAAAAGGAACATCTCTTTCAGAATTAAATCACCCTGAATCATCATTAATTGACCTTGACCGTGTGTCTCACATCATTAATGACATTTGGTGGGACGGACATATCCTTATGGGTAAGTTACGTCTTCTAACCTCACCAGGATTCCATGAGAGAGGGATTGTATCTACAAAGGGTGACCAAGCAGCAAACTTGTTAAGACAAGGTGTTACTTTGGGTATATCTTCACGTGGAGTTGGTTCTTTAAAAAAGACTGGTGAACAAAATGAAGTACAAGATGATTTTGAATTAATCTGTTTTGATTTGGTATCTTCACCATCTACACCCGGTGCTTACTTATTTACAAATCCTGATGATAGAAACAAATTTGAAGAAAATTTAGAAGAAGAAAAAGTTTTAAGAACATCTCCAATAGAACAAGAAAGTGGAACAAAAATGAATCGCTCTATTGACTTATTAAAAAAATTAAATCATTATTTAGACAAATAATTTAAAAAAACATGGACGAGAAATATTTTGTAGCAAAAGTACAGTACGATTTACCTGATGAAAATACAGGAAAATTAAAAAAAATCCGAGAGGAAAAATTGGTTAAAGGTTACTCTGTAACTGATGTTGAAGCCAAGGTAACATCCCGATATATTGGGTTTCAACATGATTGGAGAATCACAGCGGTCTCCGAAAGTAAAATAGACGAAGTTATTCAAGATTAATAAAAACCCCTCATAACCGAGGGGTTTTTTATTTATTTAGGGTTTTTACTAAGCCCAAACAGAATTTTTTGGCATATGGATATATTTATATGTTAAATTATTCTATAATAATATGACAGAAAAAAAGTCGTTAGTTGAGGAAGCACTACTACAAATGAGAAATTTGGAACAAGTAGTTGCCGAAAATGCAAAAGGAATACTTGCTTCTACAATGAAGGAAGAAATCTCAGAATTAGTAAAAGAGTCTTTGAAAAACGAGGCTGAAGATGAATCAATGGGAGTTGAAATGGATGATGAATCGGAAGATGATTTAGACATGGATATGAATATGGATTCTGATGATGAAAACATGGATGATATTGAAATGGACTTTGATATGGATTCTGACGATGATGAATCGGAAGATGAACTTGAGATGGACTTTGATATGGATTCTGATGATACACTACCAATTGACCTTACAAACGCATCTGATGATGAAATCTTAAAGGTTTTTAAATCTATGAGTGATGAAGATGGTATCATTGTTAAACAAGATGGCGACCAAATTACTTTGAGTGATGAAGACGAAGATGTTGAATACATTATTCAAACTGAAAGTTACATGGAAAACGAACCTATGCAAGAAATGGATGGAGAAGAAGAATTATCAGACGAGGATTTAGATTCTATGATGGCTGATATTTTCGGTGAAGAGATGAACATTTACGAACAACCGGATGATTATGGTGATGATAATGAGGATGGTGTTGTTGATGAGGATGAAGTAGTGTATGAAATAGAAATGGATGATTACATGGATGATGATAGTGATGATAAAAGCATGAATGATTATAGTGGTGATGAAAGCATGTTTGAAGGTAAAATGACAATTAAACCAGTTATGGGTAAATTAACTAAATCCTCTTTAACTAACAAAGTTAAAAAAATGGAAACTAAAGAAGGGTCAATGATGAGTAAACCTGTAGTAGGTAAAGGTGTTAAAACCGGAAGTGCTAAATTTGAATATAAAGAAGGTAGAAAAATGGAAACCAAAGAATCGGCTATTGAACCAAAAGGTATGGCTAAAGGAGTTGGTATGAATTTGAAACCTAAAAAGTTTGAATACACTGAAGCTGAAATGAAAGATAAGTATGGTTCTAAAAAACACGAATACAGACGTAAGGATGTTGATGGTGTTGAAAAGAAAGCTGGTGAAAAAGGTGGTCATTACAAAGATTACGAAAAAGAGGAAACTAAAGAAGCTGCTAGAACATTAGGCAATGGAACTAGAAATTACGCTGAAAGAAAAGGTTTACCTAAAATGAAAGTAATTCCAAATCAAGCTCTTGCTGAGGAGGTTGAAAGATTAAGAGAAAAAAATGAAGAGTATAGAAAAGCTCTTAATATCTTCAGAGATAAATTAAATGAAGTTGCAGTATTTAATTCAAACTTGGCTTACGCTACAAGATTGTTTACTGAACATACTACAACTAAACAAGAAAAAATTAATATCTTAAGAAGATTTGATGATGTTGAATCATTAAAAGAGTCTAAAACTTTATATTCATCAATTAAAGGAGAATTAAACACAACAAGTAGTACTCAAAGTGTTGTAACAGAATCTATTGAAAAAATTGGAAAATCTCCAGCATCAGGTTCTTCACAAAACTTAATTGAGTCAAAAACGTATGAAAATCCACAATTCTTAAGAATGAAGGATATTATGCAAAAAATACAAAAATAAAAATAAATAAAACTTAAAAACAAAAAAAAATACTAAAATGGGTGCATTATTAGAAAGCGGTCTTGTTGGTAACATTGGTTTGAAACACCTTAAAGTTATCAAAGAAGACACAATCAACAAATGGGATAAACTTGGCTTTTTAGAAGGTCTAAAAGGTCACATGAAAGAAAACGTGGCTCAGTTGTATGAAAACCAAGCTTCACACTTAATTAACGAAGCTTCTTCAACTTCTGATTCAGGTTCTTTTGAAACGGTTGTTTTCCCAATCGTGAGAAGAGTATTCTCTAAATTATTAGCTAACGACATCGTGTCTGTACAAGCAATGAACTTACCAATCGGTAAATTGTTCTACTTCGTACCTAAAATTCAAGGTTATTCTGGTGGTACATCAACAGATGGTCTATTTGGAAATAGTGGTACACACTACGCTCCTATTGGTTCTCCTGGAAACTATCCTGGTAATCCAGATGCTGGTTACAATTCAGGAACAGGTGACTTCAACCCTATTTACAATAAGGATTTATATGACTTATTCTACGAAGGTAACGAAGCTGGATTAAATCCTCCTGGTTTGTTTGACTATTCAAAAGGTCAGTGGACAGCAGTAACTACTTCAACTGTAACTTACGCTTGGTCTAACGCTGGTTATTTATTACCTGCAGCATACGGTACAGATAATTACAGAAAAGTAATTATTGTTATGAGTGGTTTCTCTAACGCTGGTGCTGGTCAATTGATTGGTCCTAATGGTAATACTATGGATACTGAAGAATTCATATCAGGTTTGAACATCTTAGGTGTTTCTACTAACGGAACAACTTCAGCTAACACAAGTAACCCTTACTTATTCAGAGTTGTAACTCAAAGATATGGTAAAGGTATTGTTCAGTATGGTAGTAATGTTACAGTTAATTATCCTAATGGTCCTTCTCCTTACAACGCTAACTCAGGTGGTTCTTTCTACAACGTATGTGATGCTAATGGTTTCATATTCTTAGAAATTGATTTACAAGTACCAGTTTGTATTACTTGTGGTGATTCATCTATGGACGGTTACACAGGTTCTACATTCTCATCTAACACGAGTTCAAATAATGCATTCTTAGCAGTTTACAGATTGTATAAAGAGTTGGAATTTGAAGACCAAATCGGTGAAGTTTCTTTTGACCTTGAGTCAGTAACTGTTTCTGTTACAGAAAGAAAATTGAGAGCACAATGGTCTCCTGAATTAGCTCAAGACGTTGCGGCATTCCACAACATTGATGCTGAGGCTGAATTAACAGCATTATTATCTGAGCAAGTTGCTGCAGAAATTGATAGAGAAATCTTGAGAGATTTGAGAAAAGGTGCAGCTTGGAACTTGAGATGGGATTACAACGGTTGGAAGAGACTATCTTCTGCTGGTACAACTCCTTACACTCAAAAAGATTGGAACCAAACTTTGATTACAGCAATTAACCAATTGTCTGCTCAAATTCACAAATCAACTTTAAGAGGTGGTGCTAACTGGATTGTTGTATCTTCTGAAGTATCTGCTATCTTTGATGACTTGGAATACTTCCACGTATCAAATGCAGCTCCTGAGCAAGACCAATACAACATGGGTATTGAAAGAGTTGGTACATTGTCAGGAAGATACCAAGTGTATCGTGACCCTTACTTCCCAGCTAACCAAGTGTTAATCGGACACAAAGGTACTAGCTTGTTGGATACAGGGTACATCTACGCTCCATATGTTCCTTTACAGTTGACTCCAACTATGTATAACCCATTCAACTTCACACCTATCAAGGGTATCATGACAAGATACGCTAAGAAAATGGTTAACAACCGTTTCTATGGTAGAGTAACAGTTGATGGTGTAAGAACATTCAACTTACAAGAATTAAGATAATTTATCTTAAAACTTATAAAAAAAGGGAACTTCGGTTCCCTTTTTTGTTTTTACGTGGTATTTATATGTATAAAAAAAATAATTAAATTATGGCCTGTAAAAAATCAACAATAACAAATACTTCAGAAAGTATTAAAGTAATATCATACACAAGATGTGATGATAATTTTGTATTTAATAATTACGAAATTCAAGGAAACGAAACCGTAAACATTTGGTATGTTGATGGTACATATAAAACTGCGTTTTCAAATTTAACAATAGATTCTACAATTGAATGGCCACCAGTTACTCAAACACCAAGCAATACCGCAACTCCTTCAGTAACTCCAAGTGTAACTCCAACAAATACAGTAACACCAAGTGTAACTCCAACAAATACAGTAACACCTACGGTTACTCCAAGTGTAACCACAACTAATACATCAACACCTACGGTTACTCCAACAAAAACACCTACACCCACACCATCAAGACCTTAAGAATTTATAACTCTTAAAGACTTTGAAACTGCTTCGGTTTCTTCCATTGTAAATGCGCCTCTAACGTGGCAAGCGATTAATGCTTGTCTTATACAATATATCGCTTGTTCTTCATTCATACCATCAATAAGTGAATTTAATTGTTCATTTGAGGTGTAATGTATTGTATCAAAAAGAGAACCAATAATTTCTTGTGTTTTTTTTGATATTTCTTCAGTATTTTCAGTATTTTCCATATGGTTTTATATTTATGTTAAGTATCGTAATTTTTTTCACAAAAACAACATGGAACAACAATTAAATGAAGATTTGGCAGTATGGTTTGGCAAAAAAAAGGCGCCAAAAGGAAGTAGTCAGCCTAAAGGGCCGTGGGTTAATATTTGTAGGAAAGATAAAAATGGAAAACATCCACCTTGTGGTCGTTCTGACACTGATAAAGGCGCTTATCCAAAGTGTCGAGCAACAGGTGTTGCGGGTAAAATGAGCGATTCCGCAAAACAAAATGCTTGTAGACAAAAAAGAGAAGCCGAAAAAAAAGATACTCAATCAGGTAAAGGTCAAAAACCAATAATGACCTCTTATAAACCCAAAAAGAAAAATACTAATGAAGGTATGAGACAATTTATTAAGTCCATCCTCAACGAACAGGTCAGAAAAAACAAAATGATAGACCTTGGAGAAATGGTTGAATCGCAATATGCTAAAGATTTAAAAGAAGCTCGTAAAATTGCACAACAACATTTAAATGAAAACCCAAGATATTATTGTGTATTATACAGAATAGGACTAATTGAAGAAGGACAAACAGAAAAAATCGCTAAGGAAGTTTGTCCATCAAACTAATGTTTGTAATATATTCTTAAGAGAATGTTTGATATTGGAAGTAATTTCTTCTTCCATTTTTAATCTTTGACTTTCTAAAACTTCATTAAAGTGATTTGTTATTTCAATTTTTGATTTGTCTTGAATTACAACCGTATATGAATATTTGTGATTAATTACATTAACTGTATTACCTTCAATTGTAATAAAAATAGAATTTGCAGGATTGTGTATGTATTTTTTATTTGAAAGTGGTGTCATCAATAATTGAGTATCTGGTTTATCAATCAATTTTTTACAAATTGATAAACAATCCAACTCGTATTTTGACCTGTGACCACGTTCGTAGTCCATTTTTCTTGCAGAATCAATGTACATTCGTTGAATCCACCTTTTGAATATGTGTTTGTATTCTTTCATTTTAATATGGATTCAAAGATAATAATTTTTTTTTGAATTAACAATAGGCACCTGAACAATGTTTTTTTCCGTCTAAACCTGGCATCCTACCTTTACACACTTGAACGGCATAACCATTCGCATATGCCGAAGGGTAAACATCATATTTTGCTTTAGCCGCAGCTTTACCACGAACACATAATTTTGTTCCCGTTTTTTTCTTACCTTCCATCATATTAGGTTCAACCTCCATTGTTTCGTCTTCGCCCCCATTGATTTCATTCATTAAAAAATCAAAGACTTGGTCCATATTGTTTTTTGCTTCAGAAATGTGGTCTTGAGCCCAGTCATGACCATTGTCAAGAATACTTTCAATTTGTGATTCATCTAAATCTAACAACATTTCACATTGTCTTTTCATTTGTTCTAAATTAGAGAAGAACATGTATCTTTCATTTTTTTGTTCTTGTAAAACTTTTCTTACAAGTTTTTGAATCATAGATTCGTTAAGTCTAACTATTTTTTTCATTTTTTGTTTACGATTTGGAACATTAATTCTTTTTGATAAGTATC
>Ga0102865_1000470_pt1 | contig 10900 bp, 11 predicted proteins | sample Colrivmet1449C02_FD_78440 | JGI IMG/M metagenome (GOLD analysis project Ga0102865, IMG submission 78440) | Estuarine microbial communities from the Columbia River estuary - metaG 1449C-02 | ecosystem: Environmental > Aquatic > Marine > Intertidal zone > Estuary | place: USA: Columbia River...
AGTATCATAAGAATTATTTGCTTGTGTTCTTACCCATGGGTCTGTGGCGGTATTGGCTGCATTGTATGCAGCGTTAGCTCTATCAAACGCACCATTAGCAAAAGAACCAGAATTAGTTGCTTTAGTGTCTGCTGTATTGGCTGCATCAAAAGCACCATTGGCAAATGAACCAGCTGAGTTGGCTTTGTCGTAAGCATTATTTGCTTGAGTTCTTACCCATGAATCTGTTGCAGTATTCGCAGCATTATAGGCCGCATTGGCTCTATCGAAAGCACCATTAGCAAAAGATGATGATGAGTTGGCTGCAACAAAAGCACCATTAGCAAACGATGCACCTGAATTGGCTGTTACAAAAGAAGCATTGGCAGTATCTCTTGCATATGCATCTGTACTAGAAGCACCAGTATTGGCTGCATTGTAAGCTGCATTAGCATGTGCAAAGGCACCATTAGCAAAAGATGCCGCAGAGTTGGCTGCATCAAAAGCAGAATTGGCTTTATTAAATGAACTACTATTAGTTTCATCTATGATAAAGGGTTTTATTTTTAATAATGCCATTTTCTTTTTATTGTTTGTATTCTATATTTAGTCTAGTCATCTCAAAAGGAATGCAGCTGATGGCGGCGTAAATGTTGTTGTATATCTTGGATAATAAGTGATTCTAAGATCATCAATATATCCGGTAAAAACTTGTGTACCATTATCGCCCGCACCTATTGCAGTTATTCCACCTCCATCAAAGGTGGCCGATTCTGTTCCCATAAGAGCAACTGTGCCGTTTAAATATAATTTTGTTTGATTGCTTCCAAGACCTTCACGGACGTATGCAAGATGATACCAAGTGTTTGTAGTAATATAATTAGCCGAAGTATAAGCCACAAATGCACCCGGATGTGCGAATCCCAATCCCATAGTACCATTAATATTAATCATTGGTGAGGCTTGACCACAAAATAGATATTTGTCTGATTGACTAATAGTGGGGTAGAACCAAAACTCAATAGTAAATGCAGTAGGAAATGGAATCGGATGAGAATAGGTGAAGTAATCTCCATTAGATGCTGTAAATGACATACTTCCATTACCGTATTTTTTATTAGCAGTGGTAATTTTTGCAGTAGTTCCTTGATTGACAAAACTAGACATACCAGTTTGGTCAATGATACCCGCATTAGATCCATTTAGTAAATATGAAGTACCTGATATCGCTGTTGATGGAGCTGTAGGTGAAGTAAATGTGGTTGTATAAACTCCTGTACCTTTAACAAATCTTAAACCAGAAATATAACCGTTCCAAGCGTTGTAATTTCCATCGCAATTTCTTCCTATGTGTGGTTGTTGTGTACCATAATTTGTAGAATCTGCCCAAGTGCTTCCTGATTGTATACCATTTAAGTACAACTTAGTGCTGCCACTAATTCTAACTATAGCTATATGTGTCCATTGATTTGCCCGTGCCGCACCACCAACAATCACATTACTACCATTAACAAAATATGTTACTGAGTTATTAGTTTGTAGATATACACTATGACTTGCGGACACTCGGCCGCCGGCATTATTGCCAGCGTCAACAAGCATATAAGATGCACTTGATGCCAAAGGATATACCCAGGCTTCTAAAGTGAAATCGCCGGTACCTGCACCAAAGGCTGCATTATACGGCAATGTATAATATGTACTGGCATCAAAATATAAACTGCCACCATGAGTTGTTGTACCGTATTCTGCGGTGCCATTGAATGGACTGAATTTTTTTACACTTACGGTGCCAGATACTGTAAATGTCCAATTATTTTCACTGTTGTCCTTGAATCCATTTGATTGACATGCTAATATAGTTGTGCCTGTTATTGCTGTTAATTCTGTCGTTGATGGAGTAAATGTTGAAGTGTATAAACAAGTTCCTTTAACCAACCGAACGTTGGAAATATAACCATTAAACCTTTCACTGCCTGGACTATGTCCAGTTGCACCAATGGTAATTCCTGCTGTTGGACTTATTGTAGCTGAACTCGAAACGGATCCTTTCGACACACCATTGTGCCACAACGTAAGGGTTGTACCGGACCTTGTTAAAGCTACGTGATTCCATTCACCATTTACTACTGGACCACTAACCCCATTAAATGCTTCAGAACCGGTTAGACAATAAACAGTATAAGTTGAATTGTTTAGGGATATATGAATGCCTGTATTATATTGTCCCAACATAAACAATCCACCATAGCCAACTGCACCCACTTGGTTGTACCATAATTCCACCGTAAAGTCACCTGTACCTAAATTATGTACTGCTGAAGCGGGTGTAGTTAATGCACCTGCTGGAAAATAATTACTCCATCCCCTAGCACTGAATGGGCTGAATGTACCTTGTCTTGTTGTACCAGCTTGTTTAGTAATTGTAAAAGCATTAGTACTGCTGTCTATGACTGTAATATTTTGTGCATTATCAGTTGCATTAGTACCTTCGCCGTTTAATAATAAAACAGTATAAGGCCAATATGTATCAATTGACACACTCACTACCCAATTAAATGTCCTTGTTGCAGTGCGACCTGTTGTGGCTGCTGTTGCTGTGATTAAACTGCCACTAGTTCCCGTTACAGTTGGTGTGCCAACAATAGTTGCACCACTGATACTTAATCCTGTTGGTAAACTATTTGCGGTATATGTGATACTTTTACCTGCAGCACTACTTGCACTCATAGTGAATGCGCTCATTGCGGTATCTTGTGCCAATGGAGTTGAATATTGATCCGCTGGACTACTCCATGTAACCGAATCAGGATTTATTGTTATACTAAATGCACGGTCCGTATCTTGATTTTGTCCGTCAGTTGCACGAATGGTAAAACTATATGTTGTTGGACTGTTTGTGGCCACCGAAGTTCCAGATATTAATCCGTTCGCTGTGTTCAGTGTACTGCCTGTAGGTAGTGTACCTGAAAGTAGACTGTATACAATTGTTGCATCACCTGTTGCTGTTACAGTATTACTTACTGCGTTAGTTTCATATACTGCGCCAAGACTTCCTGCAGCAGTACTCCATGTTGGTGTACCACTGTAACTTATACCTGGAACTGCAATCGCCGTACCACCATCTGTGTTCACAACATAAAGTGTGTATGTTCCCGAAGATTGTGCGGGTGCAGTGAACGTCAAACTTGTAGGACTCACAACACTCACAACACTTGCTGGTGTACCGTTAACAATAACAGAGGCACCTGTATTAAATCCAGTTCCAGATATTGAAATCGTTTGATTGCCACCAGTATTTGCGGCAGTATCATCTCCAGGATAAGTAATCGTTGTAATTTTTGGAACAGAAGAAACTCCTGTTGTGGACAGTACTGTACTTACAACATTGGATAAAGCATTTGCTTTTAGGTTTGTTAGATTTGTTGTTGCCATTATAACTCCAATACTTTCCATCCATATGTGCTATTACTGTATACTAAACCAAAACTACTTTGGTCTACGTTAACTATTAAATCGTTTGTATTGCCTTGTATTTTGTGTGAATTTCTATTAATGGTTAAATTATTTGCACTAAATGTTCCGGCCAAATCATTGAGTCTGATAGTGTCTCCTAAAGTTGCACTTACGGGTAAAGTCATTGTTAATGGACCACCCATAGTATTTACAAAGTAACCAGAACTGACAGTCATTGTAGTGTTTGCATTTGCAATATACCATGTGATTGATGAACCAGCACCACCAGCACCAGTCAATGTGGTTACTTCAATATATGATGTGTTCGGTGGATTTGAATCAAAAGTTAATAAGTTCCCAGTTAAACTATATGAAGCTTTAGGTTGCAAGACACCCTGTACAGCAACAAAAGTTATATTAGCACTTGTTGGTGTGGTTGATAATGTGAAAGCTGACGTTGAACCGTCACCAGTAAACACATCAACATATCCTGTTAATGCTCCTCCACCACCTCCAGTATTTGCTGCAGCAAAGGCTGCATTAGCATGAGCAAAAGCCGCATTAGCGAAACTAGCACCCGAATTGGCTGCACCAAAAGCACCATTGGCGAAAGAGGCTGCTGAGTTAGCAGTTACAAATGCACCATTGGCAAATGAACTGGCTGACCTTACATCCTTACTTCCTTGATTGCCAATGTAATTAAATTGCATATTACGTTATTTCTAATAAACTTACAATAACGTCTGCTGCTGAAGCATTACTTGTTGAAACTTTAAGTATATCACCAGCTTCCAATACTAATTTTTGTTCACCACCAATGGTGATTAAAGAATTACCTGGATCAATTGTGGCCATCTTAACCATATAATAATCTGATGCACTAGAAGTTACTATAACATTTGCAGTTATTGATGTGTTCAATATGTTTGCAATAGTCATACCAATAACTGTGGTGGATACGCCTGCACCAGCAGTATATATGGTTGTAGGTGAAGTTCCGACTGCTGCTTGTAGTTGATTTTTAAAAGTATTTGCCATTTAAATTTCCTTATCTTCTATTTATTTTATCAACTAAATGCGATAGTGAAAGCAACAATGTCGGCATTTACATCAAGTGCGGTCGTGCCTGTGTTGGCCTTATCAAAGGCAGCATTGGCATGAATGAAAGCTGCATTAGCAAACACCGCTGTGATGTTTTGTGATGCATATGCTGCATTGGCCCTGTCAAACGCAGGACCAGGATCACTGCCGCCAGCAATTGATGCATTGATTGTGATTGTTTTTGTGGTTGTATTTGTACTGATGGTTATATTATTACCAGCAATAAAAGACAGTGTGTCCGAACCACTTGTGGCCAATATTAAAGAACTATTGGAATTGATTGTATCGAAAGAGAATTGGTTACTTATGTAAGAAGTACCACCAGAACCATTTTTATAATACAGTTTACCATCGGCGTAGTTGAGTGCTAACTCACCATAGGATAGTCCTGATGGTGTGTTTCCCGTTGCGCCTGATTTTTTTAACTGTATTGCTGTGTTTGACATTTACTTAAAACGTTCCGCCATCTTTGATTGGGCCATTGGTACCAATTAAACTTGTTAAAGTTGTTGGTTCCACTTCTTTATTCAGCTCATCAATTTTTTTTCTTTTGGAAGGAGGTAGTTGTAAGTAATCAATTTTAGCAATTAATTCATCTATCTTATTGTTGTATTCACTCTTTTCAGTTTCATGTTTTTGAATCAAATTATTAACAGTATCTTCATTCTGTTTCAATAATGATGCAACAGTTTTTTCATTCTGTTCATTCATTGCATTAATTTTTCCAGTATTTTCAGATGTAAGAGAATTGATTTTATTCTCAAGTTCTGAACGAACCTGATTAACCTCTTCTCTTGCTCTAATCAATTCACCTTTAAATGTTTCCACATGACCAGCTTGATTCTTAACACTATCATAATCACGAAACTTACTTGTCAATACATCAATTTCGGCACGATGTTTGTTACTTAATTCATTAACATCGTTATTTAATTTTGTTATAAGTTTTTCACTTTCTAACAATGTATTTTTCAGTTCTAGAACAGCTGTACTTTCATTTGATGCATTGATATCTTTTAGTTCCACAATCATAGATTGTAGTTCACTATTCATCAACTTTAAATTATCAATTTTCTCAGTCTGTTCTTTAACAACCTCATCAGTTATTTTTGCATTTGCTTGCATTGAGATATTTCGAACCACACAATCTGTTAATGTGCTTGTCATTGTCTCAATATAATAATTTAAATACTTCTCATTTGCCATTTCAAACTCCTATCATAAAAAAATCTATTACATTATATAGTCAGCCTTTAGAATTGTCCTCCATCTATTGTGGATGACCAAACTGGTACACCTGCATCTGTTGTTGTAAGAATCTGATTAGACCATGTTTGATCTGATGTGCCTGCAGCAGCGGTAACTGCTAGTGCATTTGTGCCATCACCGTAAACGATACCTTTTGAAGTGAATGTAGCAGCACCAGTACCACCTTGTGCAACAGTCAGACCTGCAATATCAGCCGCAGTTGCAGCACTTACACGGCCGTATGCATCAACAGTCAACGATGTAATTGTCTTAGCTGCACCTAATGTGCCAGTCAATGTGTATGTTACGTTAGCGATTGCTTGAATTGCACCAGAACCATTACCAACCAACATTCTACCAGCAGTAAATGTGGATGCACCGGTACCGCCTTGAGCAACTGATAGACCAGAAATTTCTTGTTGTGTGAATCCTGTTACACGACCATATACATCTGTTGTAATATTGTTAACTGTATTTGATGTTGCAACGTTTACGTTTACAACAGAAACGTTTGCTTGTGATACTAGACCACCTGTACCATTACCAAGAACAACTTGACCAGCAGCGAATGTACTTTGTCCTGTACCACCTTGGCTAACTGTTAGTCCAGCAATTGCTTGGAATGTTGCAGCAGTTGTTCTACCATATGAATCAACAGTTACAGAAGTAATGGTATTATTTTGAGCGCCACTACCAGTTGCGGTAAATGTTGTATTAGAAAGTTCTTTTAATGAGTTTGTGCCATCACCAACAAGAATAGAACCAGCAGTGAATGTACTTGCACCAGTACCACCGTTAGGTACTGTTAAGTCATCAGTTAGTGTTAATGATTTAATTTGTGCGGTGCCGGCAACAAATAGAGTTCCAACGTTTGCTTGAGTTGTATTAGCATATGCTGCAATTAAGTTGGACTTCAAGTTTGCTTGACGGAAGCTTGCATCTGCAACGTTAATAACGTTACTTGATGGATCGCCTGTATAATTATCAAATAGGTAAAAGAATCCATCGCCTGCATTGCGTATCAAACCAACAGAACGAGCTGATCCATCATTATATGAACCAACAAAACCAATATCAACCGCATTACCTGCATTGTTTGCTGCAAGAACAATCAATGAATCTTCGGTTGTCATTGTCGTTACATCATATTTCGTAACATCACCTAAGACAGCAAGATTGCCACTGATGGTAACATTACCATCAATAACTTGATTCATTGATGCAGTATTTGCACGAACAACTGTTGTATCAACATCAATAGTTACTTGATTATTTGTTACAGTTGATGTAAGGCCTGCACCACCAGCAATTGTAAGTGTGTCGGTTGCTAGATTAACAACATCGTTTGTACCAGAATCAGCTGCAACAGTCAATGCAGTTGAAATTGTTGACGAATTGGCAATGACCATAACACGGCCATTTGCAGCTACTTGAATTACAGGTATAACTGTTGTTCCACCATAAGTACCAGCAGTTAGACCAGCAACAGTGTTAAGTGTAGCACTCAATGTTGCATTTGCAGTACCATCATACAATTGTGCAGCAGCAGTAATATCACCACCAGTAATATCAATAAATCTGTCGGTTTCAAATTGCGTTGCAGAGTTTGCATTACCCGAGAAATAAGTGGTACTTAATGAACCGCCGTCAGAGAAACTAAGACTTCTAACGTTTGCGTGACCAACAAAGATATTACCTGATGCACTACGTTGAACAAGTGTGCCTCCAGTATTTGAACTGGTTGCACTATCTATAGTTGAGGTGTAATATTGCCCACCAATATTAAGAACACCTGTACCAGCAGGTGATCCAATAAACATGGTATTTGATGCATATGAGTATGCTATCTCACCAGCTACCAGGTTGCCCGGCATGCCTGTGGTAAGGGAACGTCTAATTCTTAGTGCTGTATTTGCCATTATTATTATCCTTGTTGTTAATTGGATTTAAATCCTATGATCTATTTATTAAAACGTGCCACCGTCAAAAGTGGTACTTTCTATAACTGTACTAAAAACATTTGCCACATAATTTCCACCAGCTATTGGTATTACATGATTTGTGGTATTTCCAATAAAAAGTGTGTTGGAAAGAAAAGAATATGCAAGTTCCCCGTCTGCTAATGATGAAGGTGCTGTGTTCGCATATGAACGGAGAATTTGTATTGATGTATTTGCCATTTAAAAGAAACCGGAATCAGCACCTTGGAAAGCCAAATACGTTATTGAGTTTGCTATTGCGGCCTGAATTGCTTGTTCTGGAATTACACCAGCAACAGTCTGAACAGGTACAAAACCACCAATCGGAGATACAACAATAGCGATTGGATCAGGATTTGCATCGGTTGGACGTGCTGCAAAAGATATTGAACCAGAGGTTTCATCAGCTTTGATAACTGTGCCATCCAAGTCAATTGTGTTACCACTTAGAAATAGACTTCGGAATTTTTGTGTTCTACTACCTAGGTCAAATGCTCTTGAAGTTGTTGGCAGTAGATTTCCATGTACAGGAGTATCGGCACCAAGGCCTTTTGCAGAAAATGTTTTGGTTTGCGAGTTGTATACAATCACATCACCCGTGTTTGCACCAACTAAACTAAGGTCAGTTAAACTCCTAAGTGTTTTGGTACCATAGGATAACGTCTGTACTTTAGTTTTCTGGCCTTCAACTCTAACTTTTATGGTTGCTGGTTGTGTAACAGTTACGGTCGGCATGTTATTCCTTTAAAATACTGTAACTTGAGGTAAAACGTTCACAACTCCTTCTAAAACACGTATCACTGTGTTTGAAGAATCTTTGATAAGTACATCATACACATAACGGCCGGCTAAAATATTTGCCGTATTTGCAAATGGTAAAGATAAAAGTATAATACCTTGTGTCGGATCATTTACTGTTACTACAAAATTTGCGGTTGTATTACTAGAATAATATGATTTTTTCATGGCAGCTTTTACTTGGCTACCAGTCAAAACAAAAGGTGAACCATCAGCCTGATCCAAAGAAATGGATGTGCTAAAGTTTGAACCTTGTTCTAGAAATAATTCTTGGTAACCAGCTGGCATTATTTAACCCCTTTTAGAGGTATTTATACTGAAAGTAAATTCGCTTTTTGGACTTTTGGAGCTGTCGGAGAAAATTCTCGGGCCGGAACGCAAAAATTCGAAATTTTATGGTTTTGGGTATTTTGCTTTAACTGCTTTACAATCAGCAATATACTTATCTATGGCAACCTGGTCACCTTTGACCATTGCGTCAATATAATCAATCACAGGTGGATATTCTATGCGGCGTTTTTCTGTATAAGTTAAATTATCTAATGCCAATTGATCGTTAATGGCAATTAATTCATCTGCTTGTTGTTTAGTTATAGAAACATATTCCGTTGGAATAACATGATCTTGGCTACCGTCCGCTTCGTAGGCGAAAATATTGTTAGTTGAATTTTTGTAGTATTTCATTTGTTTTCCTTAGCGAAATTCGAACCATTTGAGTATCGGCAAGCCCGAGATTGGCTGCACTTCAAGATAGTATGTACCTGAAACTGGCACTATTGATGTTATAAGACCTTCATCAATTGCCTCGACCACGATCAAATTCTTTAGGTATACCATTTGAACACCATTGATAACGAGATACCAGTTATATGTACGGTCAACAGATATAGATAATGCTATAGGTCGACCGGTACTGTTGGTATAAGTAACTCCCCTACCTCTGCTAGAAAGTACATTTTGCCAAGTTTGGTTACCCCCAAAGCTGGTAGCTGATGTTAAATAACCTGCATCATTTGTGAATGAACTGACAGTTGTTGGAACTGTTGGAATTGTTGGTCGATTAGATAATTCTGAATATGCATATGACGGTTTTGTTGCTGCTTTAGCCCATTCATAAACATCAGACGCCGGTAACGTGGTTGGTATGGTTGGTTGTCCCGAACCTGCTAACAATGCATCATATCTTCCAGATGTTGCAACACCTGCTAATCCAGTAACTGCACCAGCACCAATTGAAATGGCAGTTGATGTTACAGCTGTAACTCTGCCTTTTGTATCTACAGTAATTCTTGGAACTGCTGAAGCTGTACCAAATGTGCCAGTATTAACACCAGCATTACTTAATCTGGCATCCAATAATGTACCTGAACCGATATTACTAGCATTAGTTGTGTCTGTGGTTGCTGAGGCTGCAAATGTCGGGTAACTAGTAATTTGCGAGGTTGCAATTTGTATTGCAACGTTTGAAATACCAGTAATTCTACCTTTTGCATCAACAACAACTTGACTTACACTTGAAGCGGTACCATATGTTCTTGCAACAACACCAGAATCTGCCAATCTTGCTGCATTTAAAGTACCTGAACCGATGTTATCAGCATTCGTAGTATCCGTGGTTGCCGAGGTTGCTAAACCAGAAACTGCACTAGAAGCAATTGCAATTGTAACGTTGGCTGCTGATTTAATTCTACCTTTTGCATCAGTAACAATTGCAACAGTCTTGGCCGCATCACCATAATAATTTGCAGCAGTCAAAGTTCCTTGTGCAGGCAATCTTGCATCATCCAGTGTACCACTACCAATTTGACTTGTGCCTATACTAATAGAAGTGTTGGTGACACCAGTAATTCTACCTTGTGGATCAACAACTATAACTGGTACTGCGGCCGCAGTGCCGTGTGTGGCTGCTACAACAGACGTATTTTCAAGGACTGATGGTGTAATCTTTGTTGTCATTTATTATTTCCTATTTAACTAGAAGTATTTTCTTCGGCCCATTTTTTTTCCAATTCAATCAATTCTGGAGGTTTCTCTGCATCTTCTATTTTAAAAAAATCTTTTTGTATACTGTCATAATAATAACTTCTATCTACAGTTTTATCAGTTTGAACTTGAAATAAATCCGCATTTAAAACATTACTCAGATCATCTATTTCATTTTGTTTAACGAAAGTGTCACTTGAAAATTCTATGTAATAAGAATTATCAATAGATTCACGATTTGGGTATATCATTCCGTCTCCTGCGATGTGATATAATGATATTTTTTTTGATTTTTTGGTTTTATTTAAGATTACATACATTTTTAATTCCTTTTACCACATTACAACTACACCACC
>Ga0102865_1000471_pt1 | contig 10894 bp, 8 predicted proteins | sample Colrivmet1449C02_FD_78440 | JGI IMG/M metagenome (GOLD analysis project Ga0102865, IMG submission 78440) | Estuarine microbial communities from the Columbia River estuary - metaG 1449C-02 | ecosystem: Environmental > Aquatic > Marine > Intertidal zone > Estuary | place: USA: Columbia River...
CCCGGCCGTCGTCGAAGCCATCCGCTCGAAGTTCAACGCCGCGAAAGCCTGAGCTGAAACTCACCCGCCTCAAAACCCCGACCCTGTCGGGGTTTTTTGTTTACGAAGAATGACAAAGGTGGCGGCGGTTAGCGGTTAGCGGATGGCGGATAGGAACCGAATCCGTCTAACAGCCAAAGCGGCCGGGCCGAAATCATGCGTTATTCTTCGATTTTCATCGCCCAACCGCTAACCGCCAACCGCAGACCGCTGACACCTTCCGTCTCCCTTGCTTTGAATCCCTATAACCTCCAAAGTACCCCCATGCGCCTCCCCACCCTCCTCCTCTTGCTCTTGGCCACCCTCGGTTTCGCCGCGCCGAAAGGACCGACGCTCAACGTCGGTGACAAAGCCCCGACGAAACTTCCCTCCGGCTGGATCAAGGGCGATCGCGTCTCGACCCTCGACCCGAAGAAGACTTACGTCATCGAATTCTGGGCGACCTGGTGCCCGCCTTGCGTCGCCTCGATCCCGCACCTCGCGGAGCTGCAAGCTAAGCTCAAGCCCGACGGCGTGCAGGTGATCAGCATCCACGTCTCTTCGGGCGTCGAGGCCGCCGACGCGTATGTCCGCAAGAACACCAAGCAGATGGAATACACCGTCGCCAAGGATACCAACGGCGCGATGGGCAAGGCCTGGATGGACGCCGCCGGCCAGAACGGCATCCCTTGCAGCTTCGTGGTCGCCGGCGGTAAGATCGCTTACATCGGCCACCCGGCCTCGCTCACGGACGAGAAGATCCGCGAGTTCATCGCCGAAGCCAAAGCCGCGGCCCCGGCGGCTCCGGTTAAAAAATAAGCCACCCGACCGGCCGCTCCAAAACCCCGACCCTCGTCGGGGTTTTTTATTTAAAGACATAAACTCAAAGGGAGACCGGAAACCGGATGATTGGCTGGGGTGGCATTTATTCGCCGCAGGGCGAATGATGGTAGGGGCACGATTCATCGTGCACTCCCATACGGAGGGCGCGGCGAAGCCACGCCCCTACCCTCGGCCGCCCTACGGCGGCCCGTAGCATCCTATCCGGTCTCCGGTTCCCCCTTGAGCGCCTCAAATCCCGCCACCTGTCACCCAGGGCCGCCACCCGCCACCTGAAAAGCTATGTCGTGACGCGGTCCCGACCCTACCATCGGCCACCGCATCCATTCAGCCCTCTATTCAGTCCTTAACGCTGTCCTCCATTCAGCCCTCCCTCCGCCCCTCCCTATACTCCATACTCAATACTCCATACTCTATTTGGCGGTTTGCCTCCCCTTATCCTCATCCTATGGTCATCCCTATGCGCGCCCTGCTCCTGCTGCTGCTCTCGGCCACCCTGTCCGCCGCCGGCCTCAAAGTCGGTGATCCCGCGCCGGCCACGCGACCGGAGACGATGCTCCAAGGCGAGGCGGTGAAAGATTTCAAGAAGGGCGAGGTCTACGTCTTCGAATGCTGGGCGAGCTGGTGCGGTCCGTGCATCGCCGCGATCCCGCACCTGAACGAACTGCACAAGCAGATGGGGAAGAAGGGCGTCGTCATCACCGGCGTCAACGTCTGGGAAAGCGAACGCGACGCGGCCTCCGCCCAGCGCGCCAAGGATTTCCTGAAGGCCCAAGGGGATAAAATGTCCTATCGCGTGGCCCTCGGCGGCAAGGCCTTCATCAAGGACTGGCTCGAAGCGGCCGAAGTGAACGGCATCCCGCACGCGTTCGTGGTCGCCGAAGGTAAGATCGCCTGGACCGGTCACCCCGCGCAGCTCACCGCCGAGATGCTCGGCGACATCCTCACGGGCACGCCCCTCGCCGCCGCCGCACCGATCGCCGACAAGATTCCGCAGCGCCGCCTCAGCAAGCCCGCCGTGCCCGCCGGCACCGCGCCGAACGATCCGGAGATGGCCGCCGCGCAGGCGAAGCTCGACGCGCTCTCCGAAGCGATGCGCGCCCGCGACTGGGACGCCGCCGAGAAAGCCCTGCCCGCCGCGGCCGGCGTGCTCCCGAAGCAAGAAGGCCAGGAGCTCCGCGATTCCATCGAGGCCCAGATCGGCCTCGCCCGCGGCAAGCCCGCGAAATTCTACGCCCAGCTCCAGAAGCTGGCCGACGAGGAGTTCGACGACCCTGAGGCGCTGAATGAGATCGCCTGGCGCCTGCTCACGATGAAGGCCTTCGCGCAGAATCCCAACCTGGCGCTCGCCGAGAAGTGCGCGGTGCAGTCGGTGAAGCTCACGAAGGAAGAGCACCCCGACAAGCTCGACACGCTCGCCCGCCTCCGCTGGCTCCAAGGCAAGAAGGAGGAAGCCATCCGCCTGCAGATCAAGTCCGTCGACAAGGCCGAACCCGGCGAGATGAAGGCCGCCCTGCAGAAGACCCTCGACGCGATGCTCAAAGGCATCCTGCCCCCGGCCGACGACGAAGAAGAACTCGGCCGCTGAGCAGACTGTCTTCTTCGGGAGAAAGGCTATCCGATTCCGCCCGCCAGTTGCCAGGAGCCGCCACCCGAAACAACTATGTCGTGACGCGGTCCCGACCCTACCAGCGGTAAACCTTTCCATTCAGTCCCTCCAAATGCCTTCCACATTTGCACCTTTGCACAGGCCACAGGCCGATTTGCACTTTTGCACTTAGGACAGCACGTGGTGCTGTCCCTACCCCTACCCCTACCCCTTCTCTACCGCCATGCTCCCCCGCCGCGACTTCCTGAAACTCTCCGCCCTCGCCTCGCTCGGCGCCCTCGCCGGCTGCGCCACCGCGCCGCAGTCTGCCCGTATCCGTCCGATCACGCGCGGTCCGAAATTTCACTGGCGCGGCTACTACGATAAGTTCCTGTTCTCGGCCGACGACCGCTTCGTGCTCGCGAACGAAGTCGACTTCGAAGGCCGCTCACCGACGAAGGCCGACTCGATCCGCGTCGGGATGGTGGACACGCAGGACGGCGACCGCTGGATCGACCTGGGCGGCTCCAACGCCTGGAACTGGCAGCAAGGCTGCATGCTCCAATGGGTCCCGGGCTCGGACCGCGACGTGGCCTGGAACGACCGCGAAGGCGGCCAGTTCGTCACGCGCGTCCTCGACGTGAAGTCCGGCCGCACGCGTACCCTGCCCCATCCTTTCTATACCTTCAGTCCGGACGGCAAGACGGCCTTCGCGCCGGACTTCGGCCGCCTCGACGTCACCCGCCCGGGCTACGGCTACGCGACGGGCGCGGAACGCGACATCTGGAAACTCCGGAAGACGCCCGACGACGTCGGCATCTGGCGCATGGACATGGCCACGGGCCAGCAGCGCCTACTCTTCTCCCTCGCCGAAGCGGCGAAGATCCCTTTCACGGGCCCTTCGGCCGCGGCCTTCAAGCCGGACTCGGTCCATTGGTTCAACCACCTGCTCTGCAACACCGACGGCACGCGCCTCTTCTTCCTCCACCGCTGGCGGACCCCAGGCGACAAGGCCGGCTTCCGCACGCGCGCGCTGACGATCGATGTCAACGGCGGCAAGGTCCACGTGATGGACCCCAACGGCGGCACTTCGCACTTCGTCTGGCGCGACCCGCAGCACATCTTCGCCTGGGCCTGGCACCCGTCCCACGGCGAACGCTTCTACGTCTATAAGGACCTCTCCGACGAGGTCACGGTCGTGGGCAAGGACAAGATGCCGAACAACGGCCACAACACCTACCTGCCGAACACGAACAACGAGTGGGTGCTCAACGACACCTACCCGCAGGGACCCGAAAAGCTGCAGCGTCCTTACGTCTACCATATCCCGACGGACCGCCGGATCGAGGTCGGGGCCTTCCCGACCATCGCCGCCATCAACGGCAAGGAATGGCGCTGCGACACGCACCCCTCCGCAAGCCGGAGCGGCCGGCAGTTCTGTTTCGACTCCGCCCATGCCGGCGGCCGTCAAGTCTACGTGGCCGATATCGCCGGGCTGCTGGGCTGAGCCCGTCACGGGACCGTCACTCAATCGCGCTTCCCATCCGCGATGGGGGCCTGCATAGTCGCCTCCGATGGCCACCCGCAGCGTCCTTGAGCGATCCCGCTCCGCCCTCCACCTCCGCCTCCTGGCGGCCCAGCGCCGCCTCGCGGCCAAGCAGTATGGCGCGATCATCGTCATCGGCGGCAACGACCGCCTCGCGGCCTCCGAACTCGCCAACCAGCTCACGGAATGGTTCGACGCCCGCACGGTGCGCGTCTGCGCGCCCGACGCGGCCTCTGCCGAAGGCCGGCCTTTCCTCTGGCCGTACTGGCAGGAAGTCCCGGCCAAAGGCCGCATCACGATCGTCGTCGGCGACTGGCTCACGCGCACGACGCTCGAAGCCGCGCGCGATGAACTGTCCGGCGAGCCCCTGCGCGCCCGCCTGAAATCCCTACGCACGTTCGAAGAGCTGCTCGCGGCCGACGGTACGTCGGTCGTGAAGATCTGGCTGGAGACGCCGGAGAAGTCCCTGCGCCGTCGCCTCAGCGAAGCCGAAGACACCGACGCCGAAGGCTGGGTCGTCAGCCCCGACGACCTGCTGCTCGCCAAGAAGAGCAGCCTTAACCTCGCCCGCGAACTCCGCGCGCAAGGCAGCGGCAAGAATCTTCCCTGGAAAGTCGTCATCGGCGGCGCTGAGACGAAGCTCCGCGACCTGCACGCGGGCCTCGCCATCGCCGCCCAGCTCGGCCAAGCCTCACGCCGCCGCGCCGCCGCCAAGGCGAAGAAGCCGGGCTCGCGTCCACGCGGCCTGCTCGAAAGCGCCGCGCCCCACCCGACCCTCGATAAGAAAGCCTACAGCCAGCAGATGGCGAAGCTGCAGGTTCGCCTAGGCCGGCTGACACGCCTCGCTCATACGCAAGGGCTGTCGACGGTGGTCGTGCTCGAAGGCCCCGACGCCGCCGGCAAGGGCGGCGCGATCCGCCGCCTCTGCGGCCTGCTCGACGCCGCTCACTATCAGGTCTACCCGACGCCGGCTCCGACGCCCGAAGAAAAGGCCCGTCACTATCTCTGGCGCTTTTGGAACAAGGTCCCTGCGCCCGGCCGCCTCGCGGTCTTCGATCGTTCCTGGTTCGGCCGCGTGATGGTCGAACGCGTCGAGGGCTTCGCGCAGGCCGCCGAGTGGGCCCGCGCCTCCGCCGAGATCAATGATTTCGAGGCCCGCCTCGCCGAGGCAGGCATGGTGGTCCTCAAGGTCTGGATCAATATCTCGAAGGAAGAACAGCTGCGCCGCTTCCACGCCCGCGAGGACTCCCCGCACAAGCGTCACAAGATGACGGCGGAGGATTACCGCAACCGGAAGAAGTGGGATGCGAACCTGCGCGCGGCCGAAGACATGATCGCCCGCACCGACACGCCCCACGCCCCCTGGGTGGTGGTGTCGGCCGACGACAAGCGCTACGCCCGCGTGGCGACCCTCAAGGCTGTCTGCCGCGCGCTGTCCGATCGTCTCGACTAAGCCACTCGCCGAGCCAACGGCGATGCGGCCCGCTCAACGCCGCTCCACCTAGCTCCGTCGCGTCCACCCACTCGAGTTCGGTGTCCTTCGCCCATCGGCGCAGGTCCGCGGCCTTGGGCGTGCAGGCGTGAAGTTTCTCTTCATAGGTGACGACCCCGATCGTCCGACGACGCACGAGAGCGGGCTCTCCGTCCGACACGAGTCCGAGCGACGACAAGTCAGGGATCTCCGCCATGCCGGCGAGTCGCTTGGCCGCGGACGGATTACGTCGCAGCAGGATCCGCCCGGCGCGCACGACTAGCGCGCGGTCGACGGCGGCCTCCTTGCGCTCCTTGGAGACGAAACGCGGCAAGGTGGCGGCGTCACCTTGCGCCTTGGCATCGCACCAGCTGGCCAACGGACACTTCGCGCAGTCCGGTACGCCCTTGCGGCAGACGGTGGCGCCCAGCTCCATCATGGCCTGATTGAAATCGCCGGGGTTCTTCGGATCGACGAGCTCATCGGCGCGCTCGGTGAAGAGCTTCGCCGCCGAAGAGGCGTCGCGCAGCTTGGCGCGCACGCCGTCGAGCCGCGCCAATACCCGCACGACGTTACCGTCGACGACCGCGACGGGCTCGGCGAAGGCGATGCTGGCGATCGCGGCGGCGGTATACGGACCGACGCCCTTGAACTCACGCCACTCGGCGGCGCTCCGCGGTGGCCGCGGCAAGGCCGCCACCTGACGCGCCAAGGCGAGCAGATTGCGGGCCCGCGAATAGTAGCCGAGCCCCGCCCACATGGCCAAGACCTCGGCTTCGTCAGCCTTGGCGAGATCCTTGAAGTCCGGCCACTTGGCGGTCCAGCGTTCGAAATACGGGATGACGGTCGCGATCTGGGTCTGCTGGCACATGAGCTCCGAGACCACGGTGCGATAGGCCGAGACTTCCTCCCGCCACGGCATGGGCCTCCGGTGACGTCCGAACCAGGCCAGCAAAGCCTTCCGCAGCGCCGGGATGCGGTCAGGACGGGTGGACTGGGCGGGAGGCATGGATGGGGCTGGATTCGGGGGCCAACTCGGGTAGACCTTGGGACTCATGGCACGAAAGGCAAAGCAGGACTCCGACGACGAGCCGAAGAAAGTGGCGATGCACACGCTGAAGCTGGACTCCGCCCAGGCCGCGAAGCTCCGCGCGATCCTCGTCGCCAAGGGCTGGGCGTCCTTCGCCGTCGACCACGCAGCCTTCGCCTTCAAGGGCGAGAACCTGAACATCGTCCACTACAAGTCCGGCAAGTGCGTCATCTCCGGCAAAGGCACCGAAGACTTCGTGAAGTTCACGCTGGAGCCCGACGTGACGGGCCAGGCGATCTTGGGGTACGAGGAAGCGAATAATCCGGAGTGGTTCGAAGAACACGCCGGACTCGACGAATCCGGCAAGGGCGACCTCTTCGGCCCCGTGGTCTCGGCCTGCGTCATCGCGACGGGCGAGATGACCCGCGAGTGGATCGAACTCGGCATCAAGGACTCTAAGAAGCTCACCGACACCAAGATCGCCGAGCTCGACCGCATCATCCGCTCCACGCCGGGCGTGGCGGTGAAGACGACATTCATGCGGATGGCGAAGTATAACGAGCTGCACTCGCGCTTCGGCAAGAACCTGAACCGCCTGCTGGGCTGGATGCATGCGACCTCCTGCGAAGAAGCCCTTAAGGATTTCGAACTGCAGCACCAGCGCCGCCCTAAGTGGGGCCTGCTCGACCAATTCACCGAAGAGCCCCTCGTGCAGAAGGAACTCGCCCGTAAGGGCGTCGAGTTCGACCTGCGCATGCGCACCAAGGCCGAATCCGACCCGGTCGTCGCGGCCGCCTCGATCGTCGCCCGTGCGGCCTTCGTCCGTGAAATCGACCGCCTCTCGCTCGATGGCGGCGTCCAACTGCCCAAGGGTTCGGGCTCCGAGGCCAAGAACGCCGGCATCGAACTCGTCGGCCGCCTCGGCCCGGCGATCCTGGTCAACTTCGCGAAGCTTCACTTCAAGACGGCCTACGAGGTCCGCGGGCTCGAGCCGCCGGCATCCAAGCCGTTCGTCCGCCGCAAGAAGGCGGAATAAGCCGTGGCCTCGCTGGCGTCATTCGACCGCAAGAAGGGAGCCGACCGTCCGGGCATCGCGGGCGTCGACGAAGCCGGCCGTGGTTCGCTCTGCGGCCCGGTGATCGCTGCGGCGGTACTGCTCGACGCCGGCTTCTACGGCGAACCGGCTTGGCTACGTAAGGTAGCCGGCGCCAATGATTCGAAGAAACTGACGGCGGAGAAACGCGCCGAGCTGCGCGAGGTCATCGCGAAGATGGAAGCCGAGGGAAAACTCAAGACCGCCTGGGCCGCCGGCTCGGTCCTCGAGATCTCGGCGCACAACATCCTCGGCGCCACCCGTCTCGCGATGGCCCGCTGCATCGCCAAGCTGGCCGTGGGCCACATGGCCCCGCTCTTCGCCGCCGCGGGGACCGAGGGCGAACTCTTCGGCCGCACTGACGCGCGGACGTTCCTCGTGCTCGTCGACGGCCTACCGTTGCGCCCCTTCGCCTGGGCGCACGAGTCGGTCAAAGGCGGCGACGGCAAGAGCCTCGCCATCGCCCTCGCCTCGATCGTGGCGAAGGTCGAACGCGACCGGATGCTCGTCGAGATGGACGCCCGTCACCCACAATACGGTTTCGCCACGCACAAAGGCTACGGCACCCCGGAACACGTCGAAGCCCTCCGCGCCCACGGCCCCTGCGCCGAGCACCGCGAACTCTTCGTCCGCACCATCCTCGCCGGCGACCCCCCACCCTCCGAATCGACGGATGGCGAGTTTAGTTTTGAGTAGTGACTAAGGTAGTGGCGGTTAGCGGCTAGCGGTTGGCGGTTAGCACAATGCCTTGAGGTAGTGTCGGGGCCGCGTCACGACATCGGGTATACCTAGGTAGTACTGATCGGCCCGGCCAGACGAGGTGAGCTCAACGGCGACCTTCTATGAAATACTCGAGGTCACGCATCACCTGATCGGCATCTACTACTCGCGAGTAGGAGGAGAGTTCGGCATCCCTAAGGATACGGAAGTCCAAAGTATACCAACCGCCTTGAATACTTGTGGTGCTAGAGGGAGTCACCGTGGTCACGGCATTGTAGTAAGCAGTGTCACCATATCGGTTTATGGTACCACGCGTAGTGGCCGTTCCAGGCGAAGTAATCTGGTAGCTGCTGATCGAAGTAGTCGCATTCATGACCAAGAAGTATCGACTCCCGCTGAGCTTAGTTAGCTCCGCCGCTCGGTACATCGCGAACTTCTCAAGGTCGGGCCAATCCTTTGACCATGCCTCTCCGATGCGCACTTGGTAAACCTGCTCGCCCAACCTCTGGTCCACATACCCAGGCTGAAAGCCAGGGATCCGGGGACCATACCGGACAGAGCAGCCGACAAGGGCGGCGGCGAGGCTAACGATGAGGAGAATTCGCGACATACGAGAGAGTGTGCTTAAAATGAATGGGCCCTAATAGCATCATATTAGGTGATACATTTTTCCAGAATAATTGTTTTCCGCTATCGGGTCATTTCCTTCGCTGAAGCCCTCCCCTCCGACGCGCCACCCTCCACCCACATCTGACGAGTGACCTGAAGCAGGATATAACCGCTGACGACGGTGACGGCGGTGAGGATCCACGCCATGGTGAGGCGCTGGGGGTCTCCGGAGGAGTACAGGAAATTGCCGATGGCGAAGAGCGAACCCCAGATGAGCGCGCAGCCGGCGATCCAACCGACGAGGGCGGACCCGATACGGTTCTCCTGCGCGATCTCGGCGTCGCTGATGCCGGCCGCAGCGCGGATGTCCGTCCAACCCGGACCGGCGGGCTTCACCTTCTGACAGAAGGAGATCAAGGTCGCGCGGTCCGTCTGCGGGCCGACGAACGCGGTGACCAGCCAGGCGACGGTCGTAAGGCCGACCTGCCAGAGGGTCGTGGTGGCGAAATCGGCCTGCGGCAGAGCCATCGGGACGCCCACGGCGGTCACGAGCGACATCACCATGGCGACGACTTCACACCAGGCGGAGACCCGCCACCAGAACCAGCGGGCGACATAGAGCAGACCGGTACCGGCGCCGATGGAGAGCAGGACCTGGAAGGCCTCCTGGGCGGAAGTCATATACAGGCTCAGCACGGCCGCGACGACGTAGAGCAGCACGGTCGAGAGCCGGCCGACGTTCACGTAATGCGCCTCGGTGGCGTCCTTCTTCATGAAGCGACGATAAAAGTCGTGCACGAGATACGAAGAGCCCCAGTTGAGGTGCGTGAGGATCGTGGAGGAGTTGGCAGCGATGAGGCCGCCGATCATCAGGCCGACGAAGCCGACGGGCAGGAACATGAGCATCGCCGGGAAGGCGGAGTCGTGGCCGATGAGCTTCGGATCGGCGTTCGGGAACGCCTTGGTGATGTCCGCGAGCTCAGGATAGACGATGATCGAGCACAACGCGGTGATGATCCAGGGCCACGGACGGAGCACGTAGTGCGCGATGTTGAAGAAGAGCGTGCCGCCGAGGGAATCCTTCTCGGACTTCGAAGCCAGCATGCGCTGGGCGATATACGAACCCCCGCCAGGTTCGGAGCCAGGATACCAATTAGCCCACCAGCTGATGGCGATGGGCAGGATGAAGATCATCAGCGCGAGCTCCGGCATGGTGAAGTTCGGGAGCATGTCCAAGATCGGCTGTCCCTTGCCGTCCGAGACCGACATCACCGGCACGCCGTCGGTGGTGACGACCTGTTGGGTCGAAAGCTTGGACACGAGTGCCTTCAGGCCGGCCCAGCCACCCGCACCCTTCCCGACGAGACGTTCACCGACCTCGACGAGCGAGAACCAAGCGGCGGCGAAGACGGCGGTCATCTTGATGAAGAACTGCACCATATCGATGACCAGCACGCCCCAGAGGCCGGAGTGGGCGGCGAAGACGACGTTCAGGACCCCGCAGACGACAATGGTCTGCCAGGCCGGCATGCCGAAGAGGATGTTGGCGATCTTGCACGCGGCGAGGGTCACCATGCCCATGATGAAGCAATTGAAGAAGAGACCGAGATAGATGGCGCGGAAGCCGCGTACGACCGAGGCAGCGGTGCCGGAATAACGGTGCTCGTAGAACTCGAGGTCGGTCATGACGCCAGAGCGGCGCCAGAGACGGGCGAAGAAGAAGACGGTGGCGACGCCGGTGAGCACGAAGGCCCACCACTGCCAGTTACCGGCGACGCCATATTTGCGTACCTGCTCGGTCACCCAATTCGGGGTGTCCGACGAGAACGTGGTCGCGACCATGGAAAGACCGGCTAGCCACCACGGCACCGAACGTCCGGAGGCGAAGAACTCGGCGGTGCTGCCGCTGGAGCGCTTGGCGAGGAAGAGCGCGGGGACGAAGCAGATCAGGATCGAAACAGCGACGATGACCCAATCAA